>Ga0193753_10000477_pt1 | contig 39630 bp, 32 predicted proteins | sample H1c2metaG_FD_144925 | JGI IMG/M metagenome (GOLD analysis project Ga0193753, IMG submission 144925) | Soil microbial communities from a riparian zone of the East river system, Colorado, United States - H1c2 | ecosystem: Environmental > Terrestrial > Soil > Riparian zone | place: USA: East...
AGATGGAAGGCGCCATCGAGCTCGCCGAAGAGGTGTTCCACGTGCCGGTGCGCCTCGGGGTCCCGCAGCACATCAAGGGACTCAGCGACGTGGTCCGCAACCCTATCTACTCGACCGGCGCCGGCCTCCTGCTGTACGCGCGCGACAACGCGCTCGCGGGCAATCGCGGCCGTTCGATTTCCGGCAACGCGCGCACGATGGCCGAGCGCATGAAGAATTGGTTCCAGGGGAATTTCTGATGATGTTCAAAAACGAAGCTGACAGCTTTCGACTTACCAGTGAAGGAGCGACACAATGTTTGAATTAATGGATGCTTACAGCCAGAACGCTGTAATCAAAGTCATAGGGGTAGGTGGCGGCGGCGGCAACGCAGTCGCACACATGGTTGCGAGCGGCATCGAAGGAGTGGAGTTCCTGTGCATCAACACCGATGCGCAGGCCCTCAAGCACTCGAAGGTGAAGACCAGCTTGCAGATCGGCTGCAACATCACCAAGGGTCTCGGCGCGGGTGCCGATCCCGAAATCGGCCGGCAGGCTGCGATGGAAGATCGCGATCGCATCATCGAGATGATCGAAGGCTGCGACATGCTGTTCATCACCGCCGGCATGGGCGGTGGCACGGGCACGGGCGCGGCGCCCGTGGTCGCGCAGGTCGCCAAGGAGCTCGGCATCCTCACGGTGGCCGTGGTCACGCGTCCTTTCGAGATGGAAGGCGGCAAGCGCACGCTGGTGGCGAATCACGGTCTCGCCGAGCTCGGCAAGTACGTCGACTCGCTGATCACGATTCCGAACCAGAAGCTGCTCACGGTGCTCGGCGCCAAGACCACGTTGTTGGACGCGTTCAAGAGCGCCAACCACGTGTTGCAGGGCGCGGTGCAGGGCATCGCCGAGCTCATCACGCGTCCGGGCCTCATCAACGTGGATTTCGCCGACGTGCGCACGGTGATGAGCGAGACCGGCATGGCAATGATGGGTTCCGGCGTGGCGCGCGGAGAACATCGCGCGAAGGAAGCGGCCGAGATGGCTGTCTCCTCACCGTTGCTCGAGGACATCAACCTGTCCGGCGCGCACGGCATCCTGGTGAACGTCACGGCGGGCATGGACCTGTCGATCGGCGAGTTCCAGGAAGTCGGCAATATCATCAAGCAGTTCGCGTCGGATGACGCCACCGTCGTGGTGGGAACCGTCATCGACCCGGAGCTGTCCGATGAAATGCGGGTTACGGTGGTCGCCACCGGGCTCGGCAAGCCCGAAATCGCGGTCAGCGGCCGTTCGCCGTTCGGTCGCGAAGTACCCACCCTGTCCAAGGCCGTACCGCAGGCGGCAGCGCCGGCGGCGGAACCCGCGATGCGTGTCGTCCCGCGCCGTCCGCTGACGGCGGCCGACTACGCCGCGCTGGATAAACCGGCGGTGCAGCGTCAAAGAGCGGTGGGCGATGGCTTGCATGCCAGCGCGGAGTCCGAAGATGTGCTGGATATTCCAGCCTTTCTGCGGCGTCAGGCTGACTGACGCCGGAGACTGAATAAGGCAACTGTGTTACGGTAGCGCCCCTTTTGGGGGCACGGTGCCGCCCCTTCTCATAGAGAGAAGACTGCGGCCGCTCCCCGATGCCCCCAGCGTCCTGAGGACGAAGGTGGCGCTACCCGAGCACCGTGTAAGCGGCAGCGGGAGATAGTTTCAGATGCTCGGACAACGAACTCTCAAAAACTCCATCCGCGCCCAAGGCGTCGGTATGCATACCGGGCAGAAGATCCTGATGACACTCAGGCCCGCTGCGCCCGACAGCGGCATCATCTTTCGCCGCACCGATCTCGATCCTCCTGCCGAGGTGCGTGCCCACGCCCTGAACGTGGGTGATACCCAGCTCGGCACCACTCTTATTAATGGCGCGGCGCGCGTCTCCACGGTGGAGCACCTGCTGTCCGCTTTCGCGGGGCTGGGCATCGACAACGCGCACGTGGACGTGAGCGCGCCCGAAGTTCCCATCATGGACGGCAGTGCCGGTCCCTTCGTGTTCCTGCTGCAGTCGGCGGGCTTCGAGGATCAGCGCGCACCGAAGAAATTCGTGCGTATCAAGCAGCGCGTGCGCGTCGAAGACGGCGACAAATGGGCGGAGTTCAAGCCGTTCGACGGCTTCAAGGTGAACTTCGAGATCGAGTTCAACCATCCGCTGTTCAAGCGTCGTGGCAACAAGGCTTCGATGGATTTTTCGACGACCTCCTACCTCAAGGAAGTGTCGCGCGCCCGCACTTTCGGTTTCATGCGCGACCTCGAGATGCTGCGCGCGCGCAACCTCGCGCTGGGCGGCAATTTCGACAACGCCATCGTGCTCGACGATTTCCGCGTGCTCAACGAAGACGGCCTGCGCTACGAGGACGAGTTCGTGAAGCACAAGATCCTCGATGCGATCGGCGATCTCTATCTACTCGGGCACAGCCTCATCGGCGAGTTCAGCGGCTACAAGTCCGGCCACAAGCTGAACAACAACCTGCTGCGCAAGCTCATTTCCGAGCCTTCCACCTGGGAAGCGGTCACGTTCGAGAAGCCCGCCGATGCGCCCATCGCCTACGTCCAGCCGCCCCCGGTGGCTGCCGGCTCGGCGATCTGACCCTCTGGAGCTCGCGGGAAGGCGGCAAGTTCTTGCCGCGCCTGTAGTCCCGTTTCCATGCGGCGCCGGAACTTGACGCGGCGCACGCCGAGCCAATTCAGTTCGAAGCAACGTAGCCGATAGATCGGGGCGGAGGAACCTTCGGCGTGGAAACGGGCAGTAGTGAAAAACTCAATCGGCGTGCGTTGCTGGCGGGAGCGGTATTCCTGCTGGGCGGCGCGGCCGCGCTGACGCGTTTTGCACGGCGGCCCGGGGACCCGGCGGCGGCGGATGGGCCTGCGCTCTCGGCCGAACAATTCTCATTGCTCGAACAGGTGAGCGAGACGATGGTGCCTGCCACGGACACGGCCGGCGCCATTGCGGCGGGAGTGCCCGAATTCATTCGCGAGATGCTCGTGCAGTGGGGCTCGCGAAGCACACGTGTCGAAATCACGCAGGTGCTCGAAGCCATCGAGCAACATGCCTGGCGCAAGTTCGGCATGAGCTTCCTCGAGATGCCCGCGGAGCGAAGGCTCGTGGTGCTCAAGGAATTCGACGCCGCCCGCATCGCTGCGCACGAGGGCGCCTATCGCAAGTTCAAGTGGCTGGTGCTCATCGGCTACTACCACTCCGAAGTCGGCGCGACGCATGAGCTGCGCTTCGAGCTGGTTCCCGGCGCCTGGCGCGCGTGCCTGCCGATCACCGAAGTCGGCCGCGCCTCCGCGTTCTACGGAAACTGACGGCGATGGATTACGACGCCATCGTCATCGGTTCCGGAATCAGCGGTGGCTGGGCCGCGAAGGAACTGTGCGAGCGCGGTTTGCGCACGCTGCTCATCGAGCGCGGCCGGCGCGTCACACACAAATCCGACTACCAGGACTTCGCCGCGCCGTGGGAGCTCGACCATCGCGGCCAGGTGCCCGAGGACGAGAAGCGGCGCGACTACGCGATCCAGAGCACCTGTTACGCCTTCAACTCCGCGACGAAGCAGTGGTGGGTGAAGGACAGTGAACATCCCTATCTCACGCCCGAAGGGCGCGATTTCCTCTGGTTGCGCGGGTATCACCTCGGCGGCCGGTCGCTGACCTGGGCGCGCCAGACGTACCGTTTCAGCGACATCGACTTTGGCGCCAACCGGAAAGATGGACACGGCGTCGACTGGCCGATTCGCTATTCCGACGTTTCACCGTGGTACGACCGCGTCGAGAGCTTTGCCGGCATTTCCGGCAACAGCGAGGGACTCGAACAGTTGCCCGATGGCCGCTTCCTCAAGCCGATGGAGCTCAACTGCGCGGAGCTCGACTTCAAACGAAAGCTCGAGGACCGCCATCCGTCGCGGCGCGTCACCATTGGCCGCTGTGCGAATCTTTCCGAGCCCACCGCTGAACACATCGCGCTGGGGCGCGGTCCCTGCCAGCTGCGCAATGTCTGCGAGCGTGGATGCGGGTACGGCGGATATTTCTCGACGCTGAGCGCGACACTGCCGGCCGCCGAGCGCACCGGAAACCTGACCGTGGTCACCGATGCGATCGTGGAGAGCCTCGACTACGACCACGCCAAACGGCGAATCTCGGCCGTGCGCGTCATCGACACGCACACGAAGCAGCGCCGCAGCTACCAGGCGCGCGTCGTCTTCCTGTGCGCCTCGACCATCCCGACCGCGCAGGTCCTGCTCAACTCGAAATCGGACTTCTTTCCGAACGGACTGGCGAACAGCTCCGACCAGGTGGGCCGCAATCTGATGGACCACGTGCACGGCATGGGCGCCATCGGCCACGTGCCCGGGTTCCTCGATCGTTACTACTACGGCCGGCGGCCGACGGGCATCTACATTCCGCGCTACGCCAACGTCACCGAAGACGGACGCGGCGAGTACACGCGCGGCTGGGCGTTCCAGGGCAAGGGCGAGCGCCCCAACTGGGATCGTGCGCTCGACATGGCGAGCGTCGGCGCGGAGCTCAAGGCCGAGCTGCGCGAACCCGGGCCGTGGCAGATGGTGCTGTTCGGCTTTGCCGAAATGCTGCCGCGGCCGGACAACCGCGTGACGCTGCACGCGAGCAAGACCGATACGTGGGGACTGCCGCTGGTGCACATCGACTGCACCTTCGGCGAAAACGAACTCAAGCTTGCGGCGGCCGCCGACCAGGATGCCAAGGCCATGCTGACTGCCGCGGGCTGTACCAACGTGCGCGCCCTGTTCCCGCGGCTGTCGCCGCCGGGCACGAGTGTCCACGAGATGGGAACGGCGCGCATGGGTCTCGATCCGCGCACGTCCGTGCTCAACCGGCACAACCAGGCGCACGACGTCCCGAACCTCTACATCACCGATGGCTCGTGCATGACCTCATCGAGCTGCGTGAATCCCTCGCTGACCTACATGGCCCTGTCGGCCCGCGCCGCGCACCACGCCGCGGACCTGCTGGCCACAGGCGAGCTGTAGCGTGTTCTACCGGGACGACTTGCCGGGGGTACCCATGTCCGCCGGGCCGCGGCGGGGGCGCACACGCACGACCAGCTCGCGGTACCCCGGCGTCACGGCCCGAAGCTCGGGCTCCACTTCGGCCAGCCTGAAGCGCATCCGGGCAGCCCAGGCAGAGGATTCCGCGATCACCGTAAGCTTTCCGCTATCCAGGCTGCATCGATTTACCTTATTGGCCAGGTCCGGTCCCAACGCCTTCATTACTGCGACCTGCCACACGGACTCGTTGGGCGCCGAAAGGGCACGCTGGGCGAGAGCTGGCAGACGCGCCGAGATTAAGTCTCCCGCGGTCCTGGGTTTGGACCCCGGACGGACGGTTTGCTTGTTTCGGTCTGGTCTTTTGGGCATAGTTTCGCGCCTGCTGGGCCTAATGGTTTTGCGGTGTTCCAGGTTGCCAGCGAGGTACAAGTCTTTGAACTACAAAGAACAGGATCGTGAAGATCCGAATTGTCCCCAGGGCCTGGAGCTGGCGCGATGAACATCATTTTCTTCTCGCGTCGTGAAGGTCGTGCCAAGCATTTCAACCTTGCCCATCCGTTCGCTGTCGCGGCCTTTGCGGCCGTGCTGGTCGCCATTCTGGCCACTGCATTCAGCCTTGGATTCAAGATCGGTGAGAGCAAGGCGCCCCCGCGTGGGGTCGCTTCGTGGACCGCGACCCTCGCCGAACAACAGGCCGAAATCAAGGAACTCAAAGCCGAGCTGCAGCGCCGTGTGGACGCGGTGGCCATGCGCATCGGGCAGATGAATGCCCACGTCATCCGCCTCGACGCGCTCGGCAAGCGCCTCACGCAGATGGCCAACATCGACAACCGTGAATTCGATTTCGAGAGCCAGCCGGCAGTGGGCGGTCCGGAATCGGACATCGGGGCGGCCATGCAGGCGCCCGACCTCAATTCGCTGCTGAACGGCCTGGAACAGAAGATTTCCTCGCGCGATGCGCAGCTGGCGGCGCTCGAGAACGCGCTGCTGTCGAAGAAGCTCGATGAGCAGATTCGTCCCGATGGCCGCCCGGTACGCGAGGGTCACATCTCCTCGTATTTCGGTGAGCGCCAGGACCCGTTCAATGGTCACCAGGCCTTCCACAAGGGCATCGACTTCGCGAGCCCGCAGGGTTCGGACGTCGTGGCCGTCGCGGCGGGCGTGGTCACGTTCTCCGGCGAGAAGGCCGGCTACGGCAACCTCGTCGAGGTCAGCCATGGCAACGGCCTCATCACGCGCTACGGCCACAACCAGGCTCTCAACGTGGGCGTGGGCCGTACCGTTTCGCGCGGTGACACCCTGGCCTTCGTGGGTTCCACGGGCCGCTCGACGGGCCCGCATGTGCATTTCGAAGTACTGAAGAACGGCCGGCAGATCGATCCGCTGACCTTCATAGGGCGCTGACCGACGTCCCGACGCGATTGCCGAAGCCCCGCATACGCGGGGCTTCTTCGTTTTGGGATGGCACTTGTTCGCGGCGCAGATCAGCCCAATAACCGGCCGACTGAGGTCAGGGTGGAAACCAGTACCGTGCGCCCGGGTCTATCCGTAGAATACCGGCCCGGCTGCGCGGCGCACTATCCTAAGTCGCTGTCCAGCTTGAAGTTTCTCGCAAGGATTCTCTAAGTGCTCAATCTTCTGACGCGACTCTTTGGCAGTCGCAACGATCGCATCGTCAAAGGCTATGAGGCGGCGGTGCGCAAGGCGGCTACTTTCGAGACCGCGTTGCAGGCATTGAGCGATGAAGCTCTGGGGGCCAAGACCGTCGAATTCCGCAAGCGGTTGGCCGAAGGCACGCCACTTTCGGATCTCGTCCCCGAAAGTTTTGCCGTCGTGCGCGAAGCGGCACGCCGCACGCTCAAGATGCGCCACTTCGACGTCCAGCTCATCGGCGGCCTCACGCTGCACGAAGGTCGCATCGCCGAGATGCGCACGGGCGAAGGCAAGACGCTCATGTCGACGCTCGGCGCGTACGTCAACGCGCTCACGGGCGAAGGCGTGCACCTCGTCACCGTCAACGAATACCTGGCGCAGCGCGACGCGGACTGGATGAGTCCGATCTACCGCTTCCTCGGTCTCACGGTCGGCGTCATCAAGAACCAGCAGGATCCGACCGAAAAACGCGCCGCGTATCGCTGCGACATCACGTACGGCACCAACAACGAATTCGGCTTCGACTACCTGCGCGACAACCTCGCGTTCAGCCTCGACGACCGCGTGCAGCGCGGCCTCGCGTTCGCCATCATCGACGAAGTCGACTCCATCCTCATCGACGAAGCGCGCACGCCTCTCATCATTTCCGGCCCCGCCGAAGAAAATGAAGACCTCTACGTCAAGGTCAATGCGCTCGTGCCGCGGCTCAAGAAGCAGCTCGAAGAAGAAGGCCCGGGCGATTTCTCGGTCGACGAAAAGCAGAAGCAGACGCACCTCACCGAAGCGGGCCACGAGACGGTCGAGGGGCTCATGGCCGAGGTCGGGCTGTTGCGCGAAGGCGAAAGTCTCTACGACCCGCAGAACATCCGCCTCATGCATCACCTGAACGCCGCGCTGCGCGCCAACGCTATCTACAAGCGTGACGTGGAATACATCGTGCGCGCGGGTGAAGTGATCATCGTCGACGAGTTCACCGGCCGCACGATGCCGGGCCGCCGCTGGTCCGATGGCCTGCACCAGGCCGTGGAAGCGAAGGAAGGCGTGAAGGTTCGCGCCGAGAACCAGACGGTCGCGTCGATCACCTTCCAGAATTACTTCCGCCTCTACAAGAAACTCTCGGGCATGACCGGCACGGCCGACACCGAGGCGCCGGAGTTCATGCAGATCTACGGGCTCGAAGTGGTGGTCATCCCCACGCACCGGCCGATGATCCGCAAGGACATGTCGGACTTCGTGTATCTCAACCAGTCCGACAAGTTCAAAGCCATCATCGAAGACATCGAGGACTGCGTATCGCGCGAGCAGCCCGTGCTCGTCGGCACCACGTCCATCGAAACTTCCGAGCTGTTGTCCGGCGTGCTCAAGGAGAACGGCATTCCGCACGAGGTGCTGAACGCCAAGCAGCACGAGCGTGAGGCGCACATCGTCGAGAACGCCGGCATGCCTGCGACGGTGACCATCGCCACCAACATGGCAGGCCGCGGGACCGACATCAAACTCGGCGGCAACAACGAGGCCGAACTCGAACAGGCTGCCGCCGCGGCCGGTGAGGCGGGGCTCGACGAGGTCGCCGCCGCGCGCATCCGCGCCGACTGGCAGGCACGCCACGACAAGGTCGTCGCCGCCGGCGGGCTGCACATCATCGGCACCGAACGCCACGAATCGCGCCGCATCGACAACCAGCTGCGCGGCCGTTCGGGCCGCCAGGGCGATCCGGGCTCCAGCCGCTTCTATCTATCGATGGAAGACAACCTGATGCGCATCTTCGGCGATCCGGCTCGCACGAAGAAATGGCTGGCCATGGCCGGCATGAAGGAAGGCGAGGTCATCGAGAGCGGCCTGCTCACGCGCCAGATCGAGAAAGCGCAGCGCAAGGTCGAAGGCCACAACTTCGACATCCGCAAGCAGCTGCTCACGTTCGACGACGTGGCCAACGATCAGCGCAAGGTCATCTACCAGCAGCGCACCGAGCTCATGGGCGCCACCGACCTGGCCGACGCGATCCGCGGCATCCGCGCCGAGGTGGTCAGCGGTATCCTCGACGAGAACCTGCCGGCCAACGTCAGCCATGAGGAATGGAATCTCGCCGGCCTCGCCGCTTCCATCGCCAAGAACTTTGCGACGCAGGTGGACCCGGTTCAGTGGCTCAAGGATCAGCCCGAGCTCGAGGAGTCGACGCTGCGCGGACGCGTCGTCGGCGCCATCGACGCGATGTATGACGCCAAGGTGGAGCGCATCGGAGTGCCCATCATGCGGCACGTCGAAAAAGACATCATGCTCAAGGTGCTCGACCAGCAATGGCGCGAGCATCTCGGCGCCATGGACTATCTACGCCAGGGCATCCACCTGCGCGGCTATGCACAGAAGGACTACCGCTACGAGTACAAGCGCGAGGCTTTCGAGCTGTTCGCCGCCATGCTCGAGCGCATCAAGTTCGACACGGTCACGATCCTCGCGACGCTCGATGTGCAGTTGAAGAGCCCCGAGCAGATCGAGCGCGAAGAAGAAGCGCGTCGCGCGCGTCTCAATCGCGCGCTGCAGGCGCAGCACGCCGAAGCCGCTTCGCTCGCGCAGCTGGGTTCAGCGGGCGGCGAAGAGCCGCAGCCGCAGGGGCCACCGCCGGCTGGGCGCGCCGCCCCGCCGCAGATGCCACCGCAGCAGGCCCAGCGCCCGGTGCGGGCCGCGCCCAAGGTCGGACGCAACCAGCCGTGCCCGTGCGGCAGCGGCAAGAAATTCAAGAACTGCCACGGGGTGCTCGAGGGAGTCGAATAGCTTGAAGCCGCGGCTGCGCGTCGTGGCCGCGGCGTTATTCGACCGCGGCCGCGTGTTGATCGCCGAGCGTCCGGCCGGCAAGCACATGGCGGGTTGGTGGGAATTTCCCGGCGGCAAAGTGGGTTCGGGTGAGAGCGACACGCAGGCGCTGGTGCGCGAGCTGCGTGAGGAACTCGGCATCGAAGCGGAACCCAACGCTGAAATCATGACACTCACCCACGATTACCCGGATCGAGTCGTCGACCTCGTGTTGTGGCGCGCAACGGTGAAGCGCGGCGTACCGCAAGGGCTCGACGGTCAACAGCTCAAGTGGGTCGATTGTGGTGCACTCGCGGCGGAACGCCTGCTCGAGGCGGATCGTCCGTTTATCGCTGCGCTGCAGTTGGTATCATCCGCCGCGACTTTTTGACGGAACAACATCATGGCTCAAGAACAGCAGCTCCCCGAAATCAAGTTGGATGTCACCCAGCTGTACCGTGAAGAGATCTTCACGGATCGCAAGGCGGGGACATTGCGCCGCCTCGTGCCCGTGCTGGCCGACGGCAACACCGACAACTCGCGCCCCGTGCTGTATTCCGGGCAGACGCAGCTTCTGACGCCGGCCGGTGTGCTGCCGCTGGCATTCGAGCTCGAAGCCGCGTCGCTCGAGGACGCCTGCGACAAATTCCCCGATGCGGTGAAGATCGCCATCGAGCAGGCCATCGAGGAAGCACGCGAAATGCGCCGCGAAGCCGCGTCGCGCATCGTCGTGCCCGATGCCGGTGGCATGGGCGGCCCGCCCGCGGGCGGCGGCGGACGCATCAAGCTTTAATGGGGACAGGCTCGCGTTCAGCGGCCGTTCCTCGTTTCCTAGCAAACGGGGACGGGCCTCAATGGTGGAGCGTCAGCGCGAGACGGACAGACTCCCGGCGCTCAGAGTCGGGCGCGCTCGCTTCGCTCGCGTCCGCTCGCGCGAGGCGGCGCGTCCAGAGCTGTCAGCGTTCAATTATTGGGCGGACAATCACTACGGTGTTGTGAAGAACCACCAGGAGTACCTGCGCGCTTAGCGCCTCGCGCTCGCCGCCCTCCACTTCGCGCCAGGAGCTTGTCCGTCTCGCGCTGACGCGCCAACGTCGTGCCTCGGTCCCGCTTGTTAGGAAGTCGGAGCTCGGACCCGCAGGAACCTACTACGCGCGCCCGGTGGGATTGAGACCGTTTCCCAGACGACGAGGTCCGTCCCCGTTTGCTAGGAAACGAGGAACGGCCGCTGAACGCGAGCCTGTCCCCATTAGCCCATCAGCGCGGGCCGGGGCTCAGCTCCCGATCGAAGAAGCGCACGATGTTCGCGTGCGCGTGCAGGCCGCTGACGTTCTGGCGGATGAGTCCGTGCTTGCCGCCGGGATAGGTCATGAGGTCGAACGGCTTCTGCAGATCCTGCAGCTTCTTCATGAGTGCGGTGCTGTGCGCGAACAGCACGTTGTCGTCGGCCATCCCGTGCACCAGCAGCAGCGGCCGTGACAGCCGATCCGCGTACTGCAGCACGTTGCTCAGCCGGTAACCCTCGGCATTCGCCGCGGGAGTAGACAGGTAGCGTTCGGTGTAGTGGGTGTCGTAGAGCGCCCAATCGGTGACCGGCGCACCGGCCACCCCCACCGCGAATGCATCCGGCGCCTGCATGAGGCACATCAGCGTCATGTAGCCGCCGTAACTCCAGCCGAAAATGCCGATGCGCTTCGCGTCGACGAACGGCAGGCCGCGAAGGAATTCGACGCCGCGCACCTGGTCCCGCACTTCGATGTCGCCCATGCGAAGCCCAAGCGAGGCTTCGAAGCGCGTGCCGCGCATTCCGCTGCCGCGATTGTCGAGCGAGAAGACGACGTAGCCGTGCTGCACCAGGTATTGATGAAACAGGTTGCCCCACGAATTGGTGACGCGCTGTGCGCCGGGACCGCCGTAGACGTCGATGAGCACGGGATAGCGCTTGCCCGCCTCGAGGTTGCGAGGCTTCAGCAATTTGTAATGCATCGCCTGCCCGTCGGCCGCCGCGATCGTGCCGAACTCCGCGCGTACGTGTTCGTCGAGATAGCGTTCGTACGGATGCGTGGCATCGAGGCGGTTCGGCAGCATGGACGTGAGCTGGCGGCCACCCGCTGTACGAAGCGTGACGCTGCGCGGATGGTTGGCGTCGGAGAACGTGTCGACGAACACCCGCGCGTCCTGCGACATGGCGACGCTGTGCCACCCGGCATCCGCGGTGACGCGCTGCAGGCCCGCAGGATCATCGAGCGACACCCAGAACAGCTGCCGCTCGATGGGCGAGGGCTGATTGGCAATGAAATAGACGCGGCGTGCGCGCTCGTCGACGGCGCGAATCGCGGACTCCGGCGATTCGCCCACCACCAGGAAATCGCCCGAGGTGAGCTGGCGGATGAGGTCGCCGCCATTGCCATATAGATAGAGATGCTGAAAACCGCTGCGCGACGATGCCCAGATGAACTGCGGCGAGTGCTGCAGGAAAGTGAGCTCGCGATGCAACGGAACCCAATGCTCGCTGCGTTCGGTCAGCAGGACGCGGCCGTGGCCCGTGAGCGCGTCGAAACGCATCAGTTCCAGTGTCTTCTGGTCGCGGCCCTGGCGTTGCACGGCGATGCCACGGCTGTCGGGAAACCAGTCCACGCGCGGTAGATAGATGTCGGTCTCCGCGCCGAGATCGAGTTGCAGCCGGCTCTCGGCCGCGAGATCCGCGACGAACAGATCCACGCGCGCATTGCGAGTGCCGGTGGCGGGATATCGCTGGCGAACCACGCGCGCGCCGTTCGCCTGGATCTCGAAGCGCTCGACCTCGGCGACCGGCGACTCATCGACGCGCGCGAGCGCGATGTGCCGCTCGTCGGGCGACCACCAGTAGCCGGTGTCCCGATCCATCTCTTCCTGCGCGATGAATTCGGCCACGCCGAAGCTCGTCAGGCCGCCCCCTTCGGTCGTGACCGCGCGCTCCTTGCCCGTGGCGAGCTCGATGACGTGCAGGTTCTGGTCGCGCACGAAGCTCACATAGTTCGAGCGCGGCGAAAAACGCGCGTCGGTTTCGTAGGCTTCGGTATTCGTGAGCCGGCGCACCGCTTCGGCGGGCTTGCGGCCAAGGTCATAGACGTACAGGTCCCCATTGAGGGGAATCAGCAGGTGGCGGCTGTCGGGCGCGAAGCTGTATTCCACGATTCCGGAGTACGCCGCGGTTCGCTGGCGCTCGCGGCGCGCTTCTTCTTCGACCGAGAGCGCGCGGTCCGCGCCCGCCAGAGTGCGCGAATCCACGAGCAACCGGTCGCGTGCCTTCTGCACGTCGAAAGCCCAGAGATCGAAGCGATCCTTGTCGTCCGTGCGAGCGCGCAGGTAAGCCACCAGCTTGCCGTCGGGCGAAATCTTCACACCTCGAAGCGAGGGGCCAGAAAGATCGGGCGCGGCAAACAGGCGTTCGAGCGGGAGCTTCTCCGCGTACGCGGGCGCGGCGAGAAGGGCGGCGAACGCCAGTGACAAGCCCGCGAGACCTGCGCCGAAACGAGGAAAAATCACGGCGCGCCGGAAAGGCGCGCACACACCGTTTGCTACACTGCTGTTCAATATCATTTGGGGAGTTTAGGGATGGTCAACAATCCTCGCTACCTGGGCGCGCTCGCCGCGACCGCGCTGACCGCACTCTTCGTCGCATGCGCGGCATCGCCGAAAGCCGAGCACAGGCCCGAAGTCGCGACCCCGTTCCAATATCCGGCAGCCGTGCGCGGCGATGTCGTCGACGACTACGCAGGCGTCAGGATTCCGGATCCGTACCGCTGGTTCGAAGATGCTGCTGCCCCGGCGACGCGTGAGTGGGTGAGCGAGGAGAACGCGCTGTCGCAGCCGTATCTCGAAAAACTCCCGCAGCGCGCGTGGCTCGGCGAACGTCTCAAACAACTGTGGACCTACGAACGTTTTGGGGTCCCACAGCGCGAAGGCGGCAAATATTTCTACATGCGCAATGACGGCACGCAGGACCAGAGCGTTCTGTATGTGGCCGATTCCCTCACCGCCACCGCACGCGTGCTCGTCGATCCGAACGGCAAGCGCGACGATGCCACCGTCGCGCTGTCTCAATGGGTGCCGAGCCCCGACGGAAACCTGCTCGCCTATGCGCTCTCCGACGGCGGCACCGACTGGAACACCTGGCACTTCCGTCACGTGACCGACGGCACCGATCTGCCGGTGGTTCTCAAATTCAGCAAGTTCTATTCGGTCTCGTGGGCGCGTGACAGCTCGGGTGTCTACTACAGCCGCTATCCGCTGAAGCCGGGACAGAAGATCGAGGACGCCGAACGCGGCGATGACGCGGGCCGGCCGGACGTGTACTTCCACAAGCTCGCCGATGCGCAGTCGGCGGACCGGCTGGTCTACCAGGTCACCGATCACCCGACTCGCGTGCCGTCGGGTCAGGTCACGGAAGATGGGCGTTATCTCATCATCGGCCTGTTCGACGGTTACGAATCGAACGGCATTCTCGTGCAGGACCTGCGCAAGGCGGACGCGAAGCCGCAGCCATTGTTCACGGCGTGGGATGCGCTCTACAACTTCATCGGCTCGAACGGTGATGATCTCTACTTCCAGACCACCAACGACGCGCCACGCGGGCGCGTAATCGCCGTCGACGCCAAAGACCCCGCGCCCGCGCGCTGGCGCACCATCGTGCCGCACGGTGACATCGCCATGGCCAATGTCATCTACATCGGCGGGCGCGTGGTCGTCGAGTACTCCCGCGATGCGCGCAGCGTCGTGCGTCTGTTCGACGTGAATGGCGCGCAGGCCGGCGAAGTGAAACTGCCCGGGCTCGGCACCGCCACCGCTTTCCAGGGAACGGGCAACAACCCCGAGGCGTTCTTCTCCTATTCCGACTATCTATCTCCGACGCGCATCCTGCGCCTCGACGTCGCCTCGAACACCGTGGCCGAGTTCCGTACACCGAAAGTGCCCGCGGATTTCACGCCCTACGTCACGGAGCAGGTTTTCTTCCCCAGCAAGGACGGCACGCGCGTGCCCATGTTCATCACGCGCCGCAAGGACGCGCCGCGCGATGGCAATCGCCCGGTGATGCTATATGGCTATGGCGGTTTCAATGTCACGCTGTCACCGTCGTTCAGCCCTTCCATCCAGTCGTGGCTCGAGATGGGCGGTGTCTACGCGGTCGCCAACCTGCGGGGTGGCGGCGAGTACGGTGAAGAATGGCACCAGGCCGGCACTCGCCTGAAGAAGCAGAACGTGTTCGATGACTTCATCGCCGCCGGTGAATACCTGGTCCGCGAGAAATACACCAACCCGAAGCGGCTGGCGATCCTCGGGCGCAGCAACGGTGGGTTGTTAGTGGGTGCGGCGCTCACGCAGCGGCCCGACCTGTTCGGTGCGGCGCTGCCTGGTGTAGGCGTCATGGACATGCTGCGATACCAGACCGCCAGCGCCAACGCGCGCCAGTGGTCGAGCGATTTCGGCCTCTCCGACGACGCCGCGGAGTTCCAGGCGCTGCGTGCGTATTCGCCCGTGCACAACGTCAAGGCGGGCACGTGCTATCCACCGACGCTCGTGACCACGGCCGACCGCGACGATCGCGTGGTCCCCTGGCACAGCTACAAGTTCGCCGCCGAGCTGCAGCGCGTGCAGGCATGCGCGAATCCGGTGCTGATCCGCATCGAGACGCGCGCCGGACACGGCGCGGGCAAGCCGGTGTGGATGCAGATCGAGGACATCGCCGATCAGTTCGGGTTTGTGGCGAATGCGCTGGGGATGCCGGCGCCAGCTGGCTAGTAAGTGTTATTTGTACGGACCCGCCCCTTGGGGCGGGACTTTCCGTCGTCGGGCGCGAGCCCGTGACTAAGTACAGCAGGTCAGCGTAAACGGCACGTCTTCGGTAGTTTGAACCGGCCGCGTCTGCAGGCCATTCCAGGCTAGCAGCCGCACCGAGCAGCGGTAGTGAGAGCCGCTGGTCTCGGGATAGAGGCCGGAGCTGGCCGGCAGCGCGATGCGCACGAGCTGGATCGGCGTGTCGCGCTCGAAGGTGATGTGGTAGACGCCGCCGCGCGCGATTTCCTGGCGCGGCTTGCCATGCTGGCGGGTGATCCACAGCAGCTCGGCGATGGCGTCGCACAGCGGCCGCAGCGTGGCCAACCAGTCGTTGAACGACCGCGCGCGCGCGTCGGTGGCCTGGTTGAGCCAGAAGAAGAAATCCGGCAGGTCGAATTCGCAGGTGCCGCCGGGAATGGCGCTGCGATGCTTGATGGCCGAAAGGAATTCAGAATCCTTGAGCCCGGCGAGATAGTTAGAGCCGCAGGCGACCAGGTCCGCGCGCAGGCGTAACAGGTTGCTCATGACCGTGCGCAGGCGCGCCGAGTCGACGCCCGGCTTGCTCTGGAACACGTTGAGCTGCGCGAGGTGACGTTCGAGCTCCTTCTGCACGTCGGCGCGCACGTCGCCGCGCGCGGCAATGGCGAGGATGTCGAGCAGGCTGCCCATGGCGGCGCGGCTGCCCCACTGGCTCTGCATTTCGTTGTGGTACAGCGCCTGGCTGTACAGAAAATCGAGGCGCAGGAACGTGCGCATGCGCTCGTTGAGCGGCTGCTCGAATATCAGCGGTGCAGCCGCCGCTGCCGCCGCACTCTCATGCTGCTGGTCGCTCGTTTTCTGGGCCTCTTCGGACATCGCGCTATTCTGCGCGACCGTGGCGCCCTCCGTAAACCGCATTGATGGCGGCTCTTGATCGTCGGTGCTCATGTGGCGGCCGTGTCTGATTGCGCCTGGGATCGCGCTTTGGCTGCGACGACATACTGAAGATGCAGCTTTTCGACCTGGCTGCGCAAAGCCGCGAGGTCGCCGTCGTTGTGGATCACGTCGTCAGCCGCCGCGAGGCGCTGGGCCCGCGGTGCCTGGGCCGTGAGCATGCGCAGAGCTTCCTCGCGCGTGGCGCCGTCACGAGCCATGAGCCGCGCGAGCTGGAGATCGGGGTCGCAGTCGACGACGAGCACGCGATCGAAGCGTGCTTCGCCGCCGGTTTCGACGAGCAGCGGAATCGCGACCATCACGTAGGGGCCGATTGCCGCTTCGCAACGCGCGTCGGTGAGCTCGCGGATGGCGGGATGCAGCAGCGCTTCGAGCCACTTTCGCTGTTCCGGGTCCTCGAATATCCGCTTGCGCAGCGCCTGGCGATCCAGCGAGCCGTCGCCGCTCTGCACCTGCATGCTGAAGTGGTCGGTGATCTGGCGCAGCAGAGAAGAACCGGGCGCAACCACTTCCCGCGACAGCAGGTCAGTGTCGACAATCGGCACGCCGAGCGCCGCGAACAGGTTGGCGACGGTGGTTTTACCGCTGGCGATGCTGCCCGTGAGTCCGATGCGAAGGCGCCCGACCATCTCGGCCTAGTTTGGATGCGAATACAGCGCGAGATACCGGTCGACCGCCTGGTGCCCGACGAGCAGGACGAGCCAGCCCGCCGCCGCAAGGAAGGGACCGAAGGCGATCGGCGTGCTCATGCCCTTGCGCTGGCGATAGATCACGTAGACGCCAACCACCGAACCGACGAGCGATGCGAACAGGATGATGGGCAGCAGCATGCGCCAGCCAAACCAGGCGCCGAAGGCGGCGAACAGCTTGAAGTCGCCATATCCCATGCCTTCCTTGTTCATGATGAGCTTGAAGATCCAGTAGACGGTCCAGAGCGACAGGTAACCGCACAGGGCGCCCACGATGCTGTCGGCTGGCGTGACCGGCGCCGCGCCCGTGGCCCACACCGGGTGAGTGGTGCTGACGAGCAGGCCGACCCACAGCAGCGGGTAGGTGAGCCCATCCGGCAAAAACTGCGTGTCGAAATCGATCATCGTCAGCGCGATCAGAGACCACGTGAAAAACAGTCCGGCGAGCGCCAGCGTTCCGAAGCCGAAGCGCCAGGCAATGACACCCGAGGCGACACCGGTGAACAGCTCCACCAACGGGTAGCGCGCGCTGATCGGCGCCTTGCAGTTGGCGCATTTGCGTCCGAGCGCGAGCCAGCTCACCACCGGAATATTCTGCAGGGCAGTGATGGGCGCCTTGCACGCCGGGCAGGCCGAACGCGGCGTGATGAGATTGAACGTGGGCGGCGGCGGGGCGTCGGGATTGGCCAGGGACGCGCATTCGGCGCGCAACGCGTTGTCCATCATGACCGGGACGCGATAGATGACGACGTTGAGAAAGCTGCCAACCAGCAAGCCGAGCAGCACGGTGACGCCGATGAACAGCGCAGGGCTGGCGGCGAGGGGCTCGAGAAAGTCCATAGTTCGTTATTGCCTGTTAAAAAGAAACGCCGCACCCATCTTCAAAAATGGGCGCGGCGTTTCATGGACTCATGTCTTGCGGCGTATGGCCTTTACACCACGGCGCCGAGTTTGAAGATGGGCAGGTACATCGCGACGACCAGGCCGCCGACGAGCACGCCGAGAATCGCCATGATGAGTGGCTCGAGCAGCGAGGACATGCTGTCGACCGCGTTGTCGACTTCCGCTTCGTAGAACGTGGCGACTTTGCCCGCCATGGCGTCGAGTGCGCCGGCTTCTTCACCCACCGCGATCATCTGGATGACCATGTTCGGGAAGAGGCCCGTGTTTTCCATGGCGCGCTGCAGGCGCTGACCCGTGGCCACTTCGTCGCGCATCTTCAGCACCGCATTCTCGAACACGATGTTGCCGGTGGCGCCGGCGACGGACTCGAGCGCTTCGACCAGAGGCACGCCCGCGGCGAACATCGTGGCCAGCGTACGCGCGAATCGCGCAATCGCCGATTTGAAGAGGATAGGTCCGATGATCGGGAACTTGAGCATCGCGCGATCGAGAAACTCGCGCATGGCCTTGGAGCGTTTATGGAAGTAGATGAACACCCACACTGCGCCGGCGATGACTGCGGCGAGAAAGATGCCGTTGTCCTGTAGCCAACGCGACATGTTGATGACCATCTGCGTGAACGCTGGCAGGTCCGCGCCGAATCCCTTGAACAGGCTTTCGAACTGCGGGATCACGAAGATGAGCAGAATGGTGGTGACGATGAGGGCAACAGCCAGCACGGCCGACGGATAGAAGAGCGCTTTCTTGACCTTCTTCTTCAGGGCCTCGGTCTTTTCCTTGTAGGTGGCGATCTTGTCGAGCAGTGTTTCGAGCGCACCCGCCTGCTCACCCGCTTCCACCAGGTTCACGAACAGGTCGTCGAAGTGCAGCGGATGCTTGCCGAGCGCCTCGTGCAAAGAAGTGCCACCTTCGACATCGCCCTTGATGTCGAGAATCAACTTCTGCATGGCCGGCTTGTCATTGCCGCTGCCCACGATTTCGAACGACTGCACGAGCGGAATACCTGCGGCCAGCATGGTCGCGAGCTGCCGGCTGAACGTCGCGATGTCTTCAGGCTTGACCTTGCCACCGGACTTGAACGCCGAATTCTGTTTCTTGACGCGGGTGACCGCGATGCCCTGGCGGCGCAGGTCTGCACGCAATGCGGCTTCGTTGGGCGCGAGACTCTTGCCGGACACCCGCTGGCCCTTCTTGTCCATTCCCGACCAGGAATAGGGCACATCGCGCTTGATGCCTCGTTGAGCCGATGTTGCTACAGCAGTTGCCATGATTGCGGGGTCCTTATTCGATGGTGACGCTGTTGACTTCGTCGATGCTGGTCATGCCTTGCCTGATCTTCTCGAGCCCGGCACGGCGGAGGTCCCACACGCCTTCTTTGGCAGCCTGGTCGGCGATGTCGATGGCATTGCCGCCTTCCATGATGATGCGGCCCAGAGCTTCGGTGACCGGCATGACCTGGTAGATGCCGACGCGCCCTTTGTAGCCATCGGTGCAGGCTGAGCAGCCTTTGGGGCCGAAGATCTTGATGCCAGCGCGAACGTCGGCTTCCTGAAACCCTTCCTTGAGCAGCGCCTCGGCCGGCACTTCAATGATGGCCTTGCACTGCGGGCACAGGCGGCGCGCGAGGCGCTGCGCGATGATGAGACTGACCGAGGTCGCGATGGCGTACGGCTTCACGCCCATGTCCACGAGTCGCGTGAGCGTCTGCGGAGCATCGTTGGTGTGCAGCGTGGACATGACCAAGTGGCCGGTCTGCGCGGCCTTGATGGCGATTTCCGCCGTCTCGAGGTCGCGGATTTCGCCGACCATCACCACGTCCGGATCCTGACGAAGGAAGGCGCGCAGTGCCGCGGCGAACGTGAGGCCCACCTTGTTGTTGACGTTGACCTGGTTGACGCCGGGCAGATTGATTTCCGCCGGGTCTTCCGCCGTGGAGATGTTGGTGTCTTCACGGTTGAGGATGTTGAGACCGGTGTACAGCGACACGGTCTTGCCGGAGCCCGTTGGCCCGGTGACGAGGATCATGCCTTGCGGCTTGGCGAGGTTCTTGAGGTAGATCTCGCGCTGGAAGGGTTCATAACCCAGCGAGTCGATGCCCAGCATGGCCTGCGAGGGATCGAGAATACGGCAGACGATCTTTTCGCCGAACAGGGTGGGGCAGGTGCTCACGCGGAAGTCGATGGCGCGAGTCTTCGAAAGTTTCATCTTGATGCGGCCGTCCTGCGGCACGCGGCGCTCGGCGATGTCGAGACGCGACATGACCTTGAGGCGCGCCGACAGCTTCATGGCAAGCTGCACGGGCGGCTGCGCAACTTCCTTCAACACACCGTCCATGCGCAGGCGGATGCGGTACATCTTTTCGTACGGTTCGAAGTGGATGTCCGAGGCGCCGCGGCGGATGGCGTCTAACAACAATTTATTGACGAAGCGCACGATGGGCGCGTCTTCGACGTCGTCGCGCGAGACGCCGGCGCCTTCCGCGTCGTCGTCGCCACCGGAAACGTCGAGGTTCTCGAGGTCGAAGCCGGTTTCGTCGTCGGCGAGGTTGGGCATGGCCGCGTCGGCCTGCTCCACCGCCTTGTCGATGAGCTTCTGCAGCTTGTCGTCTTCGACGACCACCGCTTCGATGCCCATGCCGGTCTGGAACTTGATTTCATCGATGGCGTGCAGATTGGTGGGATCCGCGACGCCGAGGAACAGGCGCTTGCCGCGGCGATACAGCGGCAGGCAACGGTGCTTCTGCAGAAGCTTGTCCTGGACCAGCTTGACGATGTCCAGGTCGACGTTGTGCGAATCGAGGTCGTACAGCGGAACACCGAACTCGGCGGAAGCTGCGACGGCGATGTCACGCGCCTTGGCGGCACCGGCGGCGATGAGCTGGGTTACGAAGCTGGCCTTGCGGTCTTTGGCCGCCTGCAGGGCGGTGAGCATGGCGGCTTCTTCGACCACGCCATCCTGCACGAGGCGCTGCGGCAAGCCGCCGAGCCCCGATCGATTACCGCCGAGTGCGAGAGATGCGTTGTCGTTCATGTGGTTACGTGCGGGCGACCAGACCCGCTGCGGTCCCTAGTCTACTCAAGAGTCGCATATGCAAGACCTGAATCTGCGTGACCGGACTCCCAAAAGAAGAAGCCCCTCCGGAGAGGGGCTTCAAACTCGGCAATCGACTGCTGCTTACAGGCGGCAGGTCGACGGCAGGTACTTCGCAACAACGCTGGTCAGGTTGGCGCCCGTGGTGCCCAAGAGGCTACCCACGACAGTCTTGCGACCGCAGTTCCAGATCACGTCGCCGTTCGGGCTGGTGCTCGGAACCAGCGACAGATACGGGGCTGCCGTCAGGTTCGCGTTCGCGTTCACGCCACCGTACTGGATGGTGATCGTGCCGTCGGTCACGGTGACGCCCGAGACGTACTTGCCCGACTTGGTCTGGGTGATGCCCAGGATCGAATTGTTCGCGGGCCAGCTGCCCGTCTGAGCGAACTGCTCGGCAACGGCGGCCTTGAGGTCAGCAGCCAGGTTCAAACCTTCAGTTACCTGGGCGCGGATCGTGTAGTCCTGATAGGCCGGGATGGCGATCGCGGCGAGAATGCCGATGATGGCCACCACGATCATCAGTTCGATGAGGGTAAAACCCTTTTGAACAGACTTCATGTAATAAAACTCCAATTGCGTGGTGAAGAGAAAAAGTCAGCGGCATTGCTGCCTGCTGTGGATATTGCAATCGATGTGCCAGAAAATTTCCGCCGACCAATCGACTGATTTGCATCAGATTTGTCGCTGAACGGCGAATCTGTTTTTACTTAGCTTCGTCATTAGCTGACGACAGTACGGTCCATTTGCGTCACAAACTGACGCAAATTGTCAGCTCTTGCCGTCGCGAACCTCGTGGTACTCGTCCTCCGCGTTCACCGCCCAGATGGCTTTCTTGCTGGCGCCGTGCGCGATGGCGTCCACGGCCGCCTTGGCCGCGAGCATCGAGTGATCCTGGTTGTTGTAGCGGTGCATGCCGTTGCGGCCGATGGGGAAAACGTTGTCCCATTCGTCCAGAAATTCACGCACGGCACCGATGCCGCGATACTCGCCGAAGTAGGCCGGGTAGGCCTTGGGGACGCGCACCACGGTGCCGTCGAGAACGTCGGCGAGATCGATGAGCCCGATCTTCGCGAGCTCGCGCGCGGCGAAGTCGAGGAAAGCAGGGTCGCGCATGGACCAGAGCTCGTCGCCTTCATTGCAGAAGTACTCGAGGCCTAACCACACGGTATCCGGATCCGCGACCAGGTACGGGCTCCAGTTGTTGAAGATCTGCAGCCGGCCGAGCTTGACGTCGGGTTCCTGCACGTAGATCCAGTTGTCGGGCGGGAGCTTCGCGGCCATGGCGCCTTTACCGGTCGGACGCATCTTGCGCACCAGCAGGCCTGCGGTCATGAAATCGCGATAAGGCAGCGCACCCGCCACGCGCGCGATCTCGGCATCCGCGGGTTTCAGCAGCGCGGTCAGATCCTTGACCGGCATCGTCGAGAAAAAGTAGTCGCAGGGTATGCGCGTGACGCCACCTCCGACCTCGTCGCGCACGCTGACGGCGGCGACATGGCGACCTTCGGTGTGCAGATCGACCACGCGATGCCGCAGGCGCAGTTCGCCGCCTTTCGCCTGCATGCGCGCCGCGGCGACTTCCCACATCTGGCCCGGGCCGTATTTGGGATACAGGAACCGTTCGATGAGGCTGGTCTCGGTTTTTTTCTGACGGGTGTCGCCGAGCGAGCGGAAAGGCTTGAGCAGCGCGTGGCCGATGGCCTTGCTGATCGATAGCCCCTTGATGCGCTGCGCGCCCCACTCGGCGGAGATTTCACTGCAGGGCACGCCCCACACCTTCTCGGTGTAGTCCTTGAAGAAAGTGCGATACAGGCGGTTGCCAAATCTGTTGATGAGAAAGTCTTCGAGCGAGACTTCGTTGCGGCGTGGAAACAGCCGTGCGTTGATGTAGCTCGAGCCCACCGCGGCCATGTAACCGAAGCCAAGGTTGCCCACGGTTGCAAGGTTCATCTTGAGTGGATAGTCGAAGAACTTGCGGCGGTAGTAGATGCGCGACAGGCGCGAACGCACCAGCATCACTTCATCCGCATTCGCGCCGCCTTGCGCGCCGGGTTCGAACGGCCGGCTCTGGCCCTGGTAGGTGAGCGCGAGATCGGCGACATCCTCGCCCGCGGCGACGGGCAGCAGGTTCTGCCACCAGTTCATCACCCAGTCGGATTTCGAAAAGAACCGATGGCCTCCGAGGTCCATGCGATTGCCGCGGTAGTTGATGGTCTTGGAAATGCCTCCCACCTGGGTGTCGAGTTCGATCACCACGGGTCTCACATCGGTGCGGGCGAGCAGTTCGTGTGCCGCGGTCAGGCCCGCAGGACCCGCTCCGGCAATAATCGCGGTTTTCATGGAATGGGATCGCAGTGATAGAGATGCAGTTTGCGGTAGCCAGGAGCAGCGTCAGACGGGGCCTCGGCTAGCGACCTGGCCTGGAAGACTGCGCGTGCAACGATGAATTTTCCGCCGATGCCGTCGCAGGCTTCGGTGAGCGTGCGCGCGGGATCCCGGGTCGCGCTGCGTTTCTCATCGACGAACATGAGCGTGCTGGCCAGGCCATCGCCCTTCATCAACGGAACCAGGAGCCGTTCGCGCGCCATGATTTCGAGCGCCGCCGCACGTGAGAATACGCCGGTGATGCTCTGCCGGATCGAAAAATAGGACGGTCGCTCGAGCAACAGCCAGGCCGCTTCGGGAGCTTCGATCCAGACCACTTCACTGCGTGGCGGGATCAGTGCCCGCCATGAGGCAAACGCCTCATGCATGCGTGCGTCGAAATCCCGCCGGGTCCAGCTGGCGAAGTTCACCGGCGCGAGCACGGCGCAGGCGCTCAGCAGCGCAAGCGCGGCTGCCGCGTTCGTGAAGCGCCGCGCCGGTTCGCGTGCCAGCGTGTAAACCACGATCAGGAGTACCGCGGGAATGAGGCCATCCGCGAACATCCAGCGCACCTGATCGAACATCGCCGGCGCCGAACTTTGCTCGTACGCGCTCGCGACCGACAGCCAGCGACCGGCGAGCGATACGCACGCGGCGATGCCGAACATCACCGCGGCGCCCGTCAGCACCCACCGCCGATAGTTGAGAGGAAGCGTATCCCGGATGGCGACGATACAGATGAGCGCCGCGACGAGAGTGACCGTCAGTACGAAGGGCTCATCCCGTGAGATCCACAAAGCAGCGAGCGCGAACAACGCCGCGCGGCCCAATGATCCCAGCCGCCACAGTTGAGCTCCTACCGCCGGGAGCAAGAGCAACGCGACGAGCGTCGCGGGCCAGAGCCAGCGATATCCCTGTCCCTGCACGACGAGCGCGATTCGCAGCCAATCGGCGCCGATGAGCATGATCGCCATGCCCAGCGCCGCGGTGAACAGAACCGCCACGCACAGCTCGCGCGCAGTCGAGTCCGTCAGCACTCGTGAGCCGACCAGCAAGGTGAGCATGGCCGGACACATATGCATCCAGTCGACGAAGCGCCAACCGGTCGCAAACAGGTAGCGCGCATAAGCATCGAAGAACTGATTCCATGTGGCATCGATGCGAAACGCATCGATCACCGACAGCGAGCCGCCAATGGCGAGCGCGAGAAGGCCGGCGCCCGCGGCCGCCGGCAGATACCAACGCCGCTCAGCCGGCAGCGCGAAGAATGCAACGATGACGACGGCCGGCGCCGCCATCAACGGATGTATTGAGGCACCGACGATGAGCAATGCGGCAGCGAGCAGGCGGCGCCCGGCCAGTATCGCGAGCACGGCGCCGAGTGCCAGCGCTTCGGCGGGCATGCGTGGCGTGACGTACGGTTCGAACACGTTGAAAATGCCGTACGGCCCGTAGCTGCCGGGCAACGCGATCAGGAACGCGAGGCCCAGCAGCGCCATCTCCGGGGCCAGTCGCCGTACGAGATGTAACGCAGTCAGCGCCAGGCCGAGCGTCGCGGCGAAGGTCGTCCACGCGGCGGCGCTTTCGACGCCGAGCCAGCCCACCAGCAGCGAATAGACGGATGGGAACAGCGTGAAACGGTCCTGGGAGCCGAACCGCAGGAATATATCCGCCGAGTACAGTTCCGGCCGAAGATGTGCGATGGCCTGGAAGGAATAGAGGACCGCGTCGTGATACAAGCCGCGATAGTTAGTCGAGATCATCCACAGCGCTGCCAATGCGAGCCACGGCAGTGCGCGCGCCACGTCGCGTCCCACCGGTCGGGGGACGGCAGGAGCGGCAGCGTTCAATGCCCGATGCTCCCCGGACTGTCGGTTCCTGCCCGCCGCGGCGAGAAGAGCACGAACTTGCGCAGCAGGTAGTTCACGCCGAAGGTGGCACACGCGGCCGCGACCTTGCCCATCAGGATCGACGCGCCAGCGCGTCCGACGGTGAGCGCCATGACGATCGTGTTGACGGCGAGGCCGACGACGCCGAGCGCCACGAAGACCGTGGCTTCTGCGCTGCGCACCTGCACGCGGCGGAACCGGAATACGAACCGGACGGAGAGGAAGTACGCGACCACGCCCCCGGCAATGAACGAATAGGTCGCCGCCAGCAGGTAGTGCATGCCGCCAAACCGTGTCAGCACGGTCAGCAACCCGAGATCGACGGCGAACGCGACGGCCGAGATCATCCCGTAGCGCACGATCTCGGCTTTCAGCAGCGCCTGGAGATTCATTGGCCGGGACCGGTGCGAGCCGCGCATGAATAGAGTTTCCAGTCGCGCAGTTCCGGTGATGGCGAATCCGCGATCGTGGCGATCGGTTCTGATTCGAGTGCGTCCCGGCTGACGACGAAGCGGGCCGCGGCCGCATTGCAGATCTCGCTCAGCGCCGGTTTGCGGAGTTCGTCTCCCTCGAACTTTGGACCGGCGGGCGGATCCAGGCTGTCGGCGATCGGCTTGAGCGCCAGGAGGCGGTCGCGCAACACCATGGCCGCTTCGCGCGAGAACAACGCGCTGGCGCTCTGTTGCATCGACGCGTAGTTAGGCCGCCGCAGCAGTGCCCAGGAGGCCAGCGGCTTCGCGTACCAAAGCACCTCGGTGCCTTGAGGGATTCGCGCGCGCCAGTCGGCGAACGCGGCAACGCTGGCCGCGGAATACGGCGAACGGCTCCACTGCGGGAACGCCGCGCACGCAATGACGACGGCGAATGCACAGCAGCCCACCGAGGCGAGGGCGAGCGCCTTGGGTGGCATGCGGACGATGGCCCAGCCCAGGGCGACCAGCACGAGCGCGGGAATGAGGCCGGTGCCGCTGACGGCGCGTATGCCGCGCAACCATTGGGGCACGGCGTCCTGGTCGGTGACCGCGCGGGCGACGATGGCGCTCGAGGCCACGTTGATGACGGCCGCGAGCGCGAGCACCGCGCACATGCCCCACAGCACTATGCGCAAGGCCGGCGGCTCCTGCTTCACCCAGGGCGTCGCCAGCACCAGGACTGCCGCGAGCATGGCGGAAGACAGTGCGAAGCGTTCATCGGCCATCAGGAACGCGGCGAGCAGCGCAGCGAGCGCAATGCGCGCCAGCAGGCCGCCGCGCCACAAGGCGATGACAACCATGGGCGACACCAGCAGTGCGATCGCGCCCGCGAGCCAGGCGACACGCCAGGCTTGCAACTGTGTCACGAGCACGAGGCGGAGCACATCGGCGCCGATGATGCTGAGCGCGAGGCCGAGCGCCAGCGCGATCAAGGCAGCGCGGCTCACTTCGCGCACGCGTCCGGCGGAAACCCACTGAACCGCCGCGTACAGGATGGTCGCCGTGACGATGACCCGCGCCCAGTCGAGCTTGCGCCACTCGAGCGGGAACAAATAGGGCAATCCGCTGTGAATCAGCGACCACCAGTCGTCGTCGAAGCGTACAGGTGAGCCACGCAGCGCGAGCAACGCGAACGCGGCTAACAAGCCAGCACCGGCCGTCGCGAGCATTACCGTGCGTTGCTTCTTCGTGAACACGTCGAGGAACACGCCCATGCCGAGGCCCGTCAACGCCATGATCGGGTGCATCAATCCGGCCGCGAGTATGGCCACGATCGCCAGCTTGAAACGCCGGTCGAGCGCCGCGGCGAGTGCGAGCAATACGAAGGCCTCGGCCAGCAAACGCGGGGTGACGAAGTCTTCCATCACGAAGAAGACTTTTCGAGCGCCGTACGTGAACGGAACCACGCAAACCAGGCCGACTCCGAGCCACACGAGGTGCGCCGGCAGGATCCGTCGCGCCAGCAGCACGAGCGCGGCTGCGAACGCGGCGTGGAACGTGAACGTCAGCGCCGCCGCCGCGGGGCCCACGTCCAACGCGCGAATCGCCGCCGCATACAGCGGGCCGAAAAACGTGAAGTGGTCCTGCGAGCCGTAGCGCAGGAATACGTCGCTCGCGAGGTCGGCGGGGAATACCCGCGCCAGCGCCTGCATCGTGTAGAGCTGCGCGTCGTGGAAGATGCCGGGATAAGGATGCTGCAACGTCCACAGGCCGAAGATCAGTGCCGCGAGCGCGACAAATCGCAACGTCGCAACGTGGTTCGGGCCGGTCATGGAACGACGGGTGATTTGCGTGTGGGCGGCGGTTGTAGCGGCGTCGACGCCGACCACACTTCGCTCCCATCGTCGCGATACACAACTTGATAGGTGGGGAAATGCCGTTGGATCGCGGCAGCCGTCGCTTCCGCTCCGGCTTCGACCATGCGCACCTCGCCCTCGCGCAGGAACGGATCGTTCTGCACGAGATCGTATGGATAGAACCCAAAACCCTTGATTACGGTGACGCGCGGCTCGGTGCCGGCATATGCGGGTAACTGTTCCAGGTTGCGGTCGATGAATTCACGGATCTGGACGGCCTGCAGTCCGACGGCGGCAAACAGGCTGAGCAGCGCGCAGGCAATCACGTACGTGCGCAGATCCGCCTCTGCCGCGGAAAGCGGCAGCCTGGGCACCACTTCCGTGGGGGCGGGTGCCTTCAACGGCGCGAACATGAATGCAGTCGCGAACAGCGGCAATACCAGCCATGCCGAATGGAAATAGCGGAAGCCCCAGCCGTGTCCCTGGTCGGCCCACACGAACAGATAGCCCACGAAAGTGAGCATCGCGCTTGCGATGAGTGTGGCGAAACGCGGATCTCCTTTCGTCCGCCAGGCGCCGCCGAAAGCCAACACCAGCACGCAAGGCGCGGCCCACAACATCAGTTTGGCGAAACCCACGAGGCGGGCATATAAGAGAGTCGCGCTGGGCCAGGCGAATGCGGCAGCCACTCCCTGCAGGCTTCCGACGCCATCGGTCACGGCACCGCCGCTATGTGCGAGTGAGCCCGAGTGCAGAAACCAGCCGATTCCGAGCACGATCGAGAGCGGTAGATAGCCGGCCGCCAGCACGGCCAACTTGACTGCCGGTCTCTCCTGTCGCGCAAGCCAGACGAACCATGGCAGCGCGAACAGGAAATGCGGCACCGGGTTGTGCAACGTCAATGCGATCGAGCCGACGACTCCGGCGATGAGGAGGCGGCGAGGGGTAGGCGACAGCACCAGCAGCGCGAATAGCGCGTTCGACAGCATGTGCGCGGTCATCGAGTAATAGGAAATGCCGTCACCGAAAAATACCGGCGAAGCGAGGGTGAACAGCGTGACCATGCCCGCCGCTTCGACATTTCCGAACAGGCGCAATGCCAGCCGGTTGAGCACGACAATCGTGAGGCCGGACAGAACCGGATTGCAGGCCCACGGAATACCGATCAACGTGAACGGGGCGAGCAGCAGGGCGAACGAAGGCCAGTAGCTGGAAGAGATTTCGCCGGTGGCCTTCGAGGTGTTGAGGAAGAAGTTCTGGAAACTCTCGGGGATGAGGTAGTTCAGCAAATCGACCGGGTACTTCCCGGTCAGATGCCCCGCCGCGAACACCCGGCCCTGAAATGTGGCGGCGTATTCATCCATCGACAATGGATGATTGCGGTAGATGAACAACGTGCCAAGCGATAGCAACACCGCGACAGTAGAGCCGATATAAAGCGGATGCTCACCGAGCCAACGCAGCAGACGATTGAATTTGTCCCAGCGGGGCATGAACAACGCGACCAGGAGGATGCCGAGCGCGAGCATCGCAGCACCATAGTCGTAGAACGAGAACAGCACGTAGAAGATAGGCGAGAGCCCGTGCATTTCGCCGGTCACTCGCAGTTGTTGCAGCCAGAACAGGCATCCGGCAGTCATGAGTGAAGTGACGATCAGAATCGTACGCACGGCCGCGGATCGCCCCACGGGCAGGCGTGCAAACACTCCCGAGGGCGGCGATTCGTTTGAAGTGTCCGCCATCATGTAAAAGGTTCCGATCGGAACAGCGGAATTTCGAGGTAACGCAACCTTCGCAACTCCCGCCGCGCGTTGGTGATCGAATCGAGGATCACGCCCGCGGTGCAGCTGAGCGATGCGATGATCATGAGTCCCATCGCGAGGATGGCCGTTGGCAGTCTCGGCACCAATCCGGTTTCCAGGTAGGTCACGAGGACTGGATAGCCGAAGGCCAGGGAAGTGAGGCAGAAAACCAGTCCGATCAGCGTGAAGAACTTGATCGGGCGTTCTTCCTTGACCACCCGGACGATCGCCGCGCCGATTCGCAGACCGTCGCGCACGGTGTGCAGTTTGCTGGCGGAGCCGGCCTCGCGGCTGCCATAGCGGGTCTGAAAATCCGCGATCGGCATGCGCAGCTCGAGAGCATGGACGGTCAGCTCCGTCTCTATCTCGAAGCCGAATGCCAGCGCGGGAAACGACTTCACGAAGCGGCGGGAAAAGACGCGGTAGCCCGATAACATGTCGGCGCATCGGTCGCCGAAAATGTTCGCGACGACACCGGTCAGCGCGCGGTTACCGATCTTGTGGCCCGTGCGGTAGGCGCTCGAGGAATTCGCGACGCGCACGCCCGTAACCATGTCGAGATCGTCGGCGAGCAGTCGTTCGACCATCCGCGGCGCGGCGGAGGCGTCATAGGTCCCGTCCCCGTCGACCAGCACATATACGTCTGCTTCCACGTCTGCGAACATCCTGCGGACGACGTTGCCCTTGCCTTGCAGAGTTTCCGGCCGGACCACGGCTCCGGCCTCGCGAGCCAGCGCGCCGGTTTCGTCACTCGAGTTGTTGTCGTAGACAAAGACAGTTGCGCGCGGCAAGGCGCTCCTGAAATCAGCTACGACCCTTCCGATCGCGACGGCCTCGTTGAAGCACGGGATCAGCACGGCAATGCGTGGGATGCGACGTGATTCGCGGGTTTGGGGGTCCGGCATGCTCATACTGCACATTATGTCGTGCGTGGCACCCCGTGAAGCGTGACATGGCGCACGAGCTGGAGACGGTTAGACAGATGCATGCCGCAATAGGCGATTCGAACTCATCCGGGCCCTTCGTCTCGATCGTGACGGTGTCGCTCAACGCGGCCGGCACGATCGAGGACACCATTGCCTCAGTCTCGATGCAGAACGCGGCGTTTGCCATCGAACACGTGTGCGTGGACGGCGGTTCGACCGATGGCACGCGCGAACTCATCGACCAATGGGCGCAAGCCGGCGGCATCCAGCGCGTCTACGAACGCGACCGGGGAATCTACGACGCCATGAACAAGGGGCTCGCCGCCGCGCGAGGCGAATACGTGCTCTATCTGAACGCCGACGATTTCCTGGTTACTCCCAACATTCTTGAGCGGGCCCTGCACGGGCTCGTACCCCGCCACCACGCGAATCCCGACCTCGTAGTGGGCGACGTGGCCATGGGTGTGCCCGGCCGGCGCGGCCTATGGCGACACCGGCGCGTGCCGAGAATTCTCGGCCGTGCGCGCGGCATCGGCTTTTTCCCATTGCACCAGGGCATGTTCGCGAAACGCCGCCTCTTGCAGGAAGTCGGAGGATTCAACATGAACTTGCGTCTGGCTGCGGACGTGAACCAGTTCTACGACATCGAGCGATTGTTCAAGCCAACGATGCGTTTCGTGAACGCCGACGTGGCTTTCATGCGCGCTGGCGGCGCGGCGAATGCCGGCCTGCGAGCAATATATCTGGGCAGCATGGAAATCTTCCGCCATCTGCGCCCGATCCACGGCGCGGTACGCTCCGCCCTGATGGTGGCCGCCAAGACCCTGCAGTCGGTCTCGGAAGTGCGCTACGGCGTGCCGCCTCATGTGCGCTGGTTCGAAGCGGGCTTGCGGGAAAAAAGGAAGTCGGCCTGAATCGGCCGTTGCGAATTGCCCGTTTCCAGATTGGCGACGCACATCAGCGAAAAACCGCGATTCAGTAGATAGGAGACGACTTCGCTCGCCATCGCCTGGCCTACGTACAATTCCACGAACGAGGCCTCCACGTACACGTACTCGAAGGCTTCGAGCAGATCCGCGCAACCTTCGAGCGCCGTGAGCTCGAAGCCCTGGACGTCGAGCTTCAGCATCGAGACACCCGCAAGCGCGCTGCGATCTATGCAGGCGGAGAGGGTTGTCAGGGGCACGGTTTCCATCCGCGCCTCTTCGGTGAACGGGAAGTTGTCGTGTTGCGCCTGCGCGATCGGCAACAATGACGAAGAAACGTCCCACCGGGAAACATGCATCGCCGCCGAACCCGAGACCGCCGCGATCGCCTTGTTGAACAGTTTGGCGCGTGCGTCGCCTTTGAAAACCACCTGATAGGTAGCTGCCGGTTTCTGCAACGGCTCGAAGGAAAAGATCTGCGCCCGTGGATAATGCCGGCGCACACACAGCGCGAACTGGCCACGATTCGCGCCGATATCGACGACGTTGTCGAGATCAAGGTTCGAGATGATGCGGTCGTGTTCGGTCGATGCTGCAACGCCGGCGCGCAGGAATGCCGCACGGTATTGCGGATTCCAAAGCACGCGAAAGATCTTGCCGAAGATTTGCACAGCGCTCTTCAGGTGGCCATGCGATAGGTAAAGAGCCGGTGGACTACGAAGCTCACGGGCGCATTGACGCCCGCGATGACGATGGTCGCGGCAAGGTACCAGACGTGCAACCACTCGACCAGCATGTACACCGCAGCCGTGCTGAGAACGAGCGCAATCGAATTGACCGTGAGGTAGCGCACCATCGAAGCACGATCGAGCGCTGTGCGCAGGCCGAACGTGAACCGCTTGTTGAGCCAGTATCCGAGCGCATTTCCGAGTACGAAGACCACGACGAAGGCCACGACATAGTGGACGCCCAATAACTCGTGCAGTGCCGCCAGCACCAGGATGTTCACGGCGAAACAAGTGAAGCCGACCAGGCAGAAACGCAGCAGTTGCGCGGCCCGCCCCGGCGTGAAGATGGACATGTTGCGGGATGCCTGACCCTGCAAGAACTCCGCGCATTATGGGTGCACGACGAATCCCCCGGGTGTGATTTCAGTCGTAAATCCGACCCGCGGACTAGCGCGCATCCAGGAAGGACACGGAGTCCGCGGCGTCAGGCGCCACTAGCGGCCTATCAACACCGACCGCATCACTCGATGCCCAGCTTCTTGATCCGATAACGCAGCGCGCGAAACGTCATGCCAAGCGCCTTGGCCGCGGCGGTCTTGTTGTAGCGCGACTGCTCCAGCGCCTTGATGATCGCGGCGCGCTCGACGTCTTCGAGCTGCTCGCCGAGCGCGTGACGGCCGGAAGCTTCGCTGCTCGCCGGACTGTCGGCACCCGCGGCGCGCTGCGCGGTGACGTCGGGGCCCGGCGCCGCGCCCTCGATGCGCGGCGTCGCGCGTAGTTGCAGGTCGCCCACGTCGATGGTGCCTTCATTGCTCAGCGCCAGCGCGCGTTCGAGCACATTCTCGAGTTCGCGCACGTTGCCGGGAAACGAAAATTTCTGCAGCAGTTCGAGCGCCGCGGCGGAAACCGCCGGCGCGGCGACTCCCAGGCGCCGCGACAGGCGGCGAACGATGGTGTCCGCCAGGTCGGGGATGTCCTCGGCGCGCTCCCGCAAGGGCGGCACGCGCAGCTCGATCACGTTGATGCGGTAGTACAGATCCTCGCGAAACTTCGCCTGGGCGACGAGGTCGGCGAGGTTCTTGTGGGTCGCCGAGAGAATGCGCACATCGATCGGCGCTTCGCGCTGTTCGCCGATCGGACGCACCGTCTTTTCCTGGATCACGCGCAACAGCTTCACCTGCATGTGCAGCGGCAGGTCGGCGACCTCATCGAGGAACAGCGTGCCGCCTTCCGCCGATGGAATGAGCCCCTGCTTGTCGGTGACCGCGCCCGTGAAGCTGCCGCGCTTGTGCCCGAAGAACTCGCTCTCCATGAGCTCCGAAGGAATGGCGCCGCAGTTCACCGGCACGAAGGGTCCCTCGGCGCGCGGACCGGAGGCGTGGATCATTCGCGCCACCAGTTCCTTGCCGGTACCGGATTCGCCCGAGATGTGCACGGGCGCCTGGCTGCGCGATACGCGCATGATCATTTCCCGCAGGCGTTCCATCGCCGGCGCATTGCCGATGAGTTGCGTGCCGGCGCGCACCTGGGTGGTGCTTTCCGGCGGCTGCGAGACCTTGAGCGCGGTGGAGACGATGCGGCGCAACACCCCGAGGTCCAGGGGCTTGGAAACGAAATCGAACGCACCGAGCTTGAGTGCGCGCACCGCGGACTCGACGTTGCCATGCGCGGTGATCATGGCGCACGGCACCCCGGGCGTGTTCACTCCCATCCATTCGATCAGATCGAGCCCGTCACCGTCGGGCAGGCGCATGTCGGTGAGGCAGAGGTCGAAATGTTGCGACTTGAGCAGCTTCTTGGCGGTATTCACATCGCCCGCGGATTGAGTTGCGAGCTGCATGCGCGACAGGGTGAGCGTGACCAGCTCAACCAGATCGGGTTCGTCATCGACTATGAGTACAACGGGTTGCGCCATGCGCGTGTCCTGTGCGGCGCTCAGGCCACCCAGCGTTCGGGGTCGCGGAACACGATACGAAACACGCTTCCGCCGCTGGTCCGCGGCTCATAGAGCAGCGTGGCTCCGTTGGTCTGTGCAAGCTCGCGCGCGAGGAAGAGCCCCAGGCCCGTGCCGGCCGCGTTGCCCGTGAAAAAAGGCTCGAAAATCTTTTCGCGATGCTGCGCGGCGATGCCCGGGCCGCGGTCGGCGACCTCGAGAAACGGCCGGGCGGTGGAGGCCATGCGCCCCACGCGCAGTTCGATGACCTCGGCGTCGACCTCGCTGGATCCATATTTCACGGCGTTTTCGCACAGGTTCCAGACGATCTGGCGAAGCTGCGAGGGGTCGACCTGGATTTCCACGTCGCCGAGCAGCGAGGAAATGGCCAGCCGCTCCGGCTTGATCTGCATGGTCGCGCTGAACTCGTCGCGGAAATTCGAAAGCCAGGTGGTGAGTACCAGGCGCTCCGGCCGGGAATTCTCGCGGCGCGCCATGGACATCACGTTTTCGATGATCTGGCGAACGCGGTCGCCATTGGTGCGAATGATTTCGGTAAGGCGCTTGTCCTCGTCGGAGAGGGAGGCGGATTCGCCGAGCAACTGCGCCGCATGGCTCATGGCGCCCACCGGATTGCGGATTTCATGCGCAATGCTGGCGGAAAGCCGGCCGAGCCCGGCGAGCTTGGACTGCTGGATCTTGGCCGCGAGCAGTTCCGTGTCTTCCAGGAATGCGATGACGGGCGCGGGATCGCTGCCTCCCAGCGAGGCGAAATGGGGCTGGATCACGTGCCCGCCGTCGGCCGCCACGAACGTCTGCGCGGGCGTGGCCGGGGTCGCGATACGTTGCCGCCACGTCTCGACTAGGTAGAGGAGCTGCGGCGAGGTTTCGCCCAGCAGCGCGCCCGGATAGGCGCTGCGATCTCCGAGCATGGTCGCCGCCGATTCATTGATGAGCCGGATACGGTTCTCGTGGTCGATCACCACGATGCTCTCGCGCAGGTTTTGCACGATGTACTGCGACAGTTGCGCCATGTTGGCGAGGTCCACCTGCTGCCGGCGGACCGTCGCTTCGGTGTCCCGCAGGCGGCGCGCGACCGGCCATGCGAGCAGCGCGACGATGAACACGATGGCGCCGAGGATGCCGATGGATGGATAGTCGTAAGGATCGGCGTATCCGAGCAGATGGCTGGCAATCTGCTGGGCAAACAGCGCGAGCGTGGCGAGTGCGGCCAGCAGGAATGCATCGCGGCTGTCGGCCAGCAATGCCATGGCGCCCACGGGAACCACAAAAAGGATGCCCAGCCCGCTCGACACACCGCCGCTGGCGTACATCAAAAGGCTGATGGAAACGGCGTCCACCATGGCGTGGACGAACGTGGTTGCACGCAGGTTGGGCAGCAGGCGCCGGCCACCGGCCACGATGGCGATACCCGCGACGAAATACATCACGCAGATCCACAGGAACAGCTGTGGACTCACGCGTCCAAGGGTTTCACCGGAGCCCGAGAAAACAAACAGCGCGTAGACACACGGCGGGACGAGCAGCCGGTAGAGGTTCACGAGCCCGATTACGCGCCAGGCGAGATCGGTGGGTGTAGGCGGGACGGCGGCGACTAGCGGCATCGGCGGCGACTGTATCAGCTAGCCGCAGGCGGGACGAGTTGCAGCTAGAATACCGCCTCTTTTTTCGCAACCATGCCAGGGCCTGATGAACCTCCACGAGTACCAGTCAAAAGAAGTGTTCCGCGAGTTCGGAATTCCAGTCCCGGCGGGCAAAGCCGCCAAGAGCGCGGAGGAAGCGGTTGCGGCGGCGCAATCGTTAGGCGGGAAACTCTGGGTCATCAAGGCCCAGGTGCACGCGGGCGGACGTGGCAAGGCCGGTGGCGTGAAACTCGCGCGCGATCTGGACACCGTGCGATCGGCCACGGCGGACATGCTGGGCCAGCGCCTGGTCACCAAACAAACCGGGCCGGAAGGCCTGCCCATCGAAACCGTGTACGTCGAATCGGGTTCGGAAATCGAACGCGAGATCTACCTGTCGCTCACGCTGAATCGCGAGCGCGGCCGCATCGCCGTCATCGCGTCGGAAGCGGGTGGCATGGACATCGAAGAAGTGGCGGAACATACGCCGGAAAAAATTCTGCGCGTCGACATCGATCCGGTGGCCGGGCTTCAGCCGTACCAGTGCCGCAAGCTCGCCTTCGGGCTCGGGTTCAAGGGGCCACAGGTGGGCAAGTTCCAGTCCATTCTCATGGCGCTCTATCGCATCTATCTCGAGCGCGATGCGTCGTTGTTGGAGGTCAATCCACTCATCGTCACCAAGACGGGCGATCTCATGGCGCTCGACGCGAAGTTCAACGTCGACGCCAATGCCATCTTCCGGCAGAAGGCGCTGGCGGCCATGCGCGACCCTTCACAGGAAGATCCCATCGAGCGCCAGGCGAGCGAGCACGACCTCAACTACGTATCGCTCGACGGTGACATCGCCTGCATGGTCAACGGCGCCGGCCTCGCCATGGCCACCATGGACCTCATCAAGCTGCACGGTGGCAATCCTGCGAACTTCCTCGACGTCGGCGGCGGTGCCACGGCCGAGCGCGTCACCGCGGCGTTCAAGCTGATCCTCGCCAACAAGAAGGTGCGCGCGATCCTCGTGAACATCTTCGGCGGCATCGTGCGCTGCGATCTCATCGCCGAAGGCGTGATGATCGCGGTGAAGCAGGTGGGTGTTGCGGTCCCGGTCATCGTGCGGCTCGAAGGCACGAATGCGGAACAGGCGCGCGAGATGCTGGCGCACAGCGCGCTCGCCATCACGCCCGCCACCGATCTCACCGACGCGGCGAAGAAAGCCGTATCGCTCGCCGCCAACGGCCGTTAAGGATAGTCATGAGCATTCTTGTCAATAAGAACACCCGCGTCATCTGCCAGGGCTTCACGGGCCAGCAGGGCACGTTCCACACCGAGCAGAGCATCAAGTACGGCACGAAGATGGTGGGCGGCGTCACGCCCGGCCGCGGTGGCGAAAAGCACTTGAACCTGCCGGTGTTCGACACGGTGGCCGATGCGGTGAAGAACACCGGTGCCACCGCCAGCGTCATCTACGTGCCGGCGCCGTTTGCGGCCGACGCGATCCTCGAAGCGGCCGATGCCGGCATCGAGCTCGTGGTGTGCATCACCGAAGGAATTCCCATCAACGACATGGTGAAGGTGAAGGCGACGCTCGCCGGCACCGGCACGCGCCTCATCGGGCCTAACTGCCCGGGCATCATTACGCCGGGTGAGTGCAAGATCGGCATCATGCCGGGCTTCATCCACAAGAAAGGCCGTGTCGGCATCGTGTCACGTTCGGGCACGCTCACCTACGAAGCCGTGTTCCAGACCACCAACAAGGGCCTCGGCCAGAGCACCTGCGTCGGCATCGGCGGCGATCCGGTGCGCGGCATGAACTTCGTCGAGGTGCTGGAGCTGTTCGAACGCGATCCGCAGACCGAAGGCATCATCATGGTCGGCGAGATCGGCGGTACGGACGAAGAGGCCGCGGCCGACTTCATCCGCAAGTACGTCACCAAGCCCGTGGTCGCGTACATCGCCGGTGTCACCGCACCTCCGGGCAAGCGCATGGGTCATGCCGGCGCGGTCATCGCCGGCGGCAAGGGCACCGCGGCGGACAAGTTCCGCGCGCTCGACAAAGCCGGTGCGCGCACCGTGAAATCCCCGGCGGATCTCGGCAAGGCCATGGCCGAGCAGCTCGCCAAGCATCGCGCCAGGCCGGTGAAGAAGCCCGAGCGCCCCACCGTGCTCATCATCGAGCAGCGCACGGCGAAGAAGCCGAAGGCGAAGAAGACCAGGGCCAAGGTGAAGCCGAAGCCGAAGCCGAAGCCGAAGCCTGTGAAGAAAGCTGCGCCGAAGAAAAAGCCGAAGACGGCACGGCGCGGTAAATAGCCGCGCGGTGAACGCACCCGGCAAACTGCGCATCGCGCTCGGGCAGCTCGACATGCTCGTCGGCGATGTCGCGGGCAATGCGCAGAAGATAGTCGCCGCGGCCGAGCGCGCCTGCAGCGAGCTCGCCACCGATCTGCTGGTTCTGCCGGAGCTCACGCTGTCGGGCTATCCGCCCGAGGACCTGCTGTTCCATCGCGGGTTCCGTGTCGCCGTCGAGAAGGGCATGGCGACGCTCAAAGGCGCGCGCGGCAGCTGCGGCTTCCTCGTGGGTTTTCCCGAGTACGCGGGCACGCAGATCTTCAACTCGGCGGCGCTCATCGAGGCGGGCGAGGTTCGCGCCACGCATCGCAAGAGCTGCCTGCCTAACTACAAGGTGTTCGACGAGAAGCGGTACTTCAAGGCGGGCGGCCAGCCGACCGTGGTCGACTATCGCGGCTTCCGCGTCGGCGTGCTGGTTTGCGAAGACATCTGGGAGCCGGAGCCGGCGCAGATGGCGCGCTCGGCCGGCGCGGAGATGTTCGTGGTGCTCAACGCCTCGCCCTACGAGATCCACAAGCAGCGCAACCGCGAGGACATCGTCGGTCGCTGCGTGAAGGAGCTCGGGCTGCCCGTGGTGTACGTCAACATGCTCGGCGGCCAGGACGAACTGGTGTTCGACGGCAACTCGTTCGTGATGGACGGCGCGGGCAAGATCGTCATGCGCGCGCCGCCGTTCGAAGAGGGCCTGTATTCCATCGAATTCGAACGCGTCGACGGCGTGGTGCGCCCGGTGCCCACCACGGTGGCGCCGGAACTCGGCGATGCCGAGAGCGTGTATCGCGCGCTGGTGGTGGGTGTCCGCGACTACGTGAGCAAGCACGGTTTTCCCGGCGTCGTGATGGGGCTTTCGGGAGGCATCGACTCGGCGCTCACGCTGGCGATCGCGGTCGACGCGCTGGGCAAGGACAAGATCCACGCCGTGATGATGCCTTCGCCGTACACCTCGCAGATGAGCCTCGACGACGCGCGCGGGCAGGCGGAGATTCTCGGCGTGAAATACAGCGTGCTGCCCATCGGCGAAATGATGAAAGCGACCGAAGCCACGCTCGCCACGGAGTTCGCCGGGCGAAAGCCCGATACGACCGAAGAAAACATCCAGTCCCGCTGCCGCATGTTGTTGCTCATGGGCATCTCCAACAAGACCGGCAAGATGCTGCTGACCACCGGCAACAAGAGCGAAATGGCGGTGGGTTACGCCACGTTGTATGGCGACATGGCCGGCGGATTCGCGCCTATCAAGGATTGCAGCAAGCTGCTCGTGTACCGGCTGGCCGAGTATCGAAATACGGTCGCGCCCGTGATCCCGCGTCGGGTGATCGACCGTCCGCCGTCGGCGGAATTGCGGCCGGATCAGAAAGACAGCGATTCACTGCCGCCGTACGAGATTCTCGACCCGATCCTCGAGTCATTCATCGAGGACGACCTGTCGGTGGATGAGATCTGCGCGAAGGGATTCGAACGCGCGACCGTCGTGCGGGTTCTCGACCTCGTGAAACGCAACGAGTACAAGCGGCGGCAGGCGCCACCGGGAGTGCGCGTGAGTCGCCGCGCATTTGGCCGCGACTGGCGATATCCCATTACCTCCGGCTACCGACGGTAAATGGGGACATTCCTCGATTCCTAGCAAACGGGGACAGGCCTCGATGGGTGCCGAGTGCGGCGCTGTGGAAACGTCCTCAATCCCACCGAGCGCGCGCAGTAAGTTCCGAATCCGATCTCCGAGTTCCTAACAAGCGTGACCGAGGCACGACGTTGGCGCGTCAGCGCGAGACGGACAGGCTTCCGGCGCGAAGTGGAGGGCGGCGAGCGCGAGGCGCTAAGCGCGCAGGTACTCCTGGTAGTTCCCTGCAACACCGTAGTGATTGTCCGCCCGAAAACTAAACGCTG
>Ga0193753_10000478_pt1 | contig 39614 bp, 19 predicted proteins | sample H1c2metaG_FD_144925 | JGI IMG/M metagenome (GOLD analysis project Ga0193753, IMG submission 144925) | Soil microbial communities from a riparian zone of the East river system, Colorado, United States - H1c2 | ecosystem: Environmental > Terrestrial > Soil > Riparian zone | place: USA: East...
ACGAAACGGTGACGAATATCGAAGTCGCCGCTGCCATGATCGAGGCTTGGGTTGAAGGGGTCGGTGTACCCAAGGCTGAATGCATTGTTCGTCTCCGAGAAGGTTGTGCTCAAGTCATCGGTCGCGTGCGCGAGCGTGTAGTTTGCGACGAGGCTGATCCCGGTGCGGTACAGGTTTCGGGTTTGCAACCCAATGTTCATCCCGTGATAGAAGGAGTCGCCATTCGATCCACGATTGTTGATGTTTGAGTATTGGGGATTCAGACGGGTCAGTGCCTGGTAGACCTGCCCCGTGCTGGGGTCAATTCTGCCCAGGGGATCTGTAACCGGATCGCCAAGCAACGCGTTGCCACTGCCAAGCCCGTTGTAGTTCTTGATGTCGTACAGGTGAAGACCACGTGAGCCGGTATACTCCACCGACAGAACAGTGCCGGGAGCAAGCTGCTGCTCCACTGCCAGGCTCCAGAACTGGGTCTGCGCTGTACGAATGTTCTGGTCGATATGGCGCAGGCTGGTTGGCGGTAGAGCCACATTCCCGGAGTTACCAGCAAGCGGGCCTGTATTGGAGTTGGTCACCGGAGTGTTATTGATGACGATAACCGCCTGGCCTGGGGGGTTCTGGATGATGTTGAAGGTTACGTTGCCGAAGTTACGCTCGTAGCTGATACCGTATCCACCACGAACCGAGCTCTTGCCCGCTCCAAAGATATCGTAGGCAAAACCGACGCGTGGGGAAACCGTACCGTACGAGGGATTCCAGACACCCCCAATGGGGCCGGTCGGAGTGGTAGAGACCTGCCCGGAGCGAATCTGTTGCGGCAGACTTGTACCCGGACCGTAATAGAAGTTCGAATCCAAGTTCCGGTTGTTGTTGTGCTGCACGCCGTAATACTCGTAACGCACACCGTAGTTGATAGTCGTCTTAGGGTTCATTCTCCATGAGTCCTGCCCATAGACGGCCCAGTCGTTAAACCGGTTGCTGCGTGCGAAGCTTGGAGCGGTCGCCGGTAGATTGATGGAGCAGTCAGGGGTCTGCGTGTAGGTGCCGGGAACATACTGATCTGCCACGCAAGGCAACGCGCCCTTTGGATCGACCGCGGCCTGGAACTGAAAGAGAGTTCCACTCTGCAGATTCTGCAATCCGGTCGCCCGATTGTTGCCGAGTTGCTGGTTTGCCTGGGCATAAGCGCCATAAGCATTGTTGCTCTGGATGTAGACAATCTGCCCGCCAAACTGGGCCGCATGCCTGCCCTTGACCACGTTCAGGTCCTGATTGATCTGAACTGTATTCTGAGGACCACCAAAGGGTAGACCGCCATTGGCGGGATTCGTGTTATAGAAACCTGGGAACTGAGTCAGTATCCCGGTGCCGGGGACGGTCGCGTTCACCGCCAAAATCAGCACCGGCGTGTTCTGCAATGAGGTGTCGTACGTGAACGTCGTATTGAAGCGGCTGAAGCTCGCCTTCGTAATGGTTGAGAGGGTCGAGTTAAACTGATGTGCCACGCTCAGAAGATAAGCCTGGTTCTTGATCGACTGGCCTACGTTGTACTTAGTGTAAGGAGAAGAGAACTGCGACCCAGGCTCGTCATCTTCGTTGTAGTTCACGTAACGGAAGAAGAGAGACGTTCTGTCGCTCCATGTATAGTCCCCGCGCGCCACAATGTTGTACGTGTTCTGCGGAACGCCGCCGCCTGCATCGCCGGGCGCGGAGAATGTCACCGTTTGGAAGACCGGTGTGCTCAGCGGAACGTTTTGAATCGGCACCGGGTTGCCATTTTTGTCGAGGTTATTCGCTGCAATCTGCGCATTGGTTGTGGTACCGATAACGTTAAAGGTCTGGCCGGCACCGTAGGTGCTAAAGAAGCTCTGAACATTCGGTGCGGCAAGAGCAAGAAAGTCCGGGGTTGGCACAGCCGCAACGGAATTCGCAGCACTACGCACCCGGATCCACTCCGTGCTGCCAAAGAAGAAGAGTTTGTCTTTCTTGACAGGACCACCTACCGCGAAGCCAAACTGGTTGCGCGTGTATCCCCCTCTGGCGACACCGGATTGCGCATTCGTCACGGTATTCGCGGTATACGCCGCCAGTCGGTTGAATTCCCACACATTCCCGTGGAAATTATTGGTTCCGCTGCGCGTTGCCACATTCACGACGCCGCCGGACGCACGCCCATACTGGGGCTCAAAGTTGCTCGTGACAACGCGGAACTCCTGCACAGCATCAATCGGGACCAGAATGCCGACGCCTTGAGCGAAGACGCTGGTGTTCTCAACGCCGTCCAGAAGAATCTCCGTTCCGGTCGAACGCTGACCGTTGATGTTGAAGCCAACGCCGCGCGGTGTCGCCGGACCATTCTGGCCCTTCATGGGGCCAGAATTATCGCCAGAGGAGATATTGCCCGAAAGCGCGACGAAATCGTAGGGATTTCGCGTCAAGCTCGGCAACTGCGAAACCTGCTCCCGGCTGACAACCTGCGAGAGTTCCTGCGTCATCGTGTTGACCTGAGCACCGCCGCCCTCAGCGGAAACCTCAACCGAGGTCGTCGAAGAGCCTAACGTGAGCTTCGAGTCCAGAGTAAGTTTGCCACCGACAGTAACATCCGTCCTGGCCTTCCACGTGGTGAAGCCGGGCGCCGCGATGGTCACTTCGTAGGATGCCGGAGGCAGTCCAGGGAAGATATAGGATCCCGTGCCGCTCGTCGTCGTTGTACGCGATGCATCGGTCCCGATATTCGTCGCTATAACAGACGCTCCCGGGATTGCGGCACCAGTTTGGTCCGTCACCGTACCCGCTATCTGGCCCGTATCCTGGGCGAAAGCAACTACGCACAATGCAGCCAACGCGAAAACGGCCACGACGGCCGAGCGGGTGACTCTGCAAAGAATATATTTTGTGATGGAGTTGAGATTGGCCAGCATTGGAGCCTCCCTGGAGGTGTGACATCGATCAGGTCGAGCTACGCTTATTCAATTCACAATTGTGGAGGCAATTCAGTAGCCGTTACCTGATATCGCGGACCAGTGATTTCTATGAAGATGCGTCTGCAACCGATTGATTCAAAGCAGTTTTCGACAGTCAATATGTATAGATCAGAGTGGGTGCTTATGAAACTCTGTTCGTTTTTGTGACAAACAACAAATAACAGGGACGAACGGTAATCTCTCAGCGATAGTTTGTCCATAAAAATTGAGACATACCTCTCTCACATTTTTTCTTCTATCTAAAAATCAACAATTCTCGTCTACGAAAGCCAAAACCTGTATTTCGTCCCATCACATTTCCAGGAAATGGAAGTAACGATCACTTATAGCCTCGATACACTAGTTCAACGTTCCGATCAAAATCGCGAAATCGAACCTTTCTTCTATGGGATTACAGGAAAACATGAAAACTAACTCATCCTTAAATCTAGGAGCCAAGACGAAAGGACTGCCGCAAGTTCTTGCCTACGGCAGAACAAGTGATGGACTCGCGTTGCAGCTCCGGTCCGACCCTGCCGGAGTTTTGGAAGTCCCCGAATTACAGCAGGTACTCGTCTCCATCCACGTTGGGCAAGCCGCTAAAATTTCCTGCCGTAGAGGAGGACAAAGTCACAGCGGCTCCGCGGTACATGGAGACATCGACATCGTCCCAGCATTCACAGCCGCTCGATGGGAGATGCATGATCCTCATGACACGGCGCTTATTTTTAGCCTCCCTTCTTCGCTGATGAAGACCGTTGCCGAAGAAAACGGATTCGATTCACGTCGTGTGGAGATCAGAAATCGATTTCAAATCCGTGACACTCAACTTGAGAACATCTGTTGGGCGCTTAAGACTGAGATGGAGTCCAACTACCCGTCGGGCCGCCTATACGTTGATAGCCTGGTAGTCTCTGTCGCATCGCGTCTGGTCTCTTTCCATAGCTCAATAGAGCAGTCACGTCCGGCTAAACTTGGCGGCCTGGGCGGACACAGTCTCAAACAGACGCTTGCCTACATTGAAGATCATCTCTCCGAAGATGTGTCGCTTTCACAGCTTGCGTCGCTGGCTGGTATTAGCGCCTCACACTTCAAAACACTTTTTCGCCAATCTACGGGCGTTCCTCTGCACCAATATGTCATTCAACGTAGACTCGATCGCGCGAAAGATTTGCTCATGGTAGGCGAGCTGTCCATTGCAGAGATCGCACTGGCATCTGGCTTCTCACATCAAAGCCATCTGGCCCGTCACCTGCGCCGCGCTTCGGGACTCTCGCCACGAGTAATGAAACGGCTGTTCGCTGATATGCTCTCTATCGAATCGAAATAAACTCTTTAATTCACTTTTTCCTCTAAACGTGTTCTCTTTCGTCCGAACGTGCGCGACGCAACATGCACGCAATAGTGACAATCGAGGACATGGCGAAAACATCCGCGCCCGAGCCAAGGAGAAGAGTGAATGAAACGACGAGATTTTTTATATGGTTCTTCGGCAATGGCAGCTAAGGCTGCTTTGCTTCCGCGAGCATTCGCATACACAAAGGTCGCAGACTTGAAACCTATCGATGCGAAGGCCTTTCATGCATCGCGAAAGTTCGCAAACCTCTCCGTCAGCCGTATCGCATACATAGAACGTGGCCACGGGCAGGCGGCATTGTTTATTCATGGCTACCCATTGAATGGTTTTCAGTGGCGGGGAGTCATCGAAAGACTTCAGGAATATCGGCGATGCGTTGCACCTGACGTAATGGGTATGGGTTACACGCAGACTCCGTCTGGGCAAACGATATCGCCTGAGACTCAGGCAGACATGCTGGCGATGCTTTTGGACTCATTGCACATCCACGAAACGGACGTAGTGGCGAATGATAGTGGGGGTATGGTTGCGCAGCTTTTTGTTGCCAGACATCCCAGCCGCGTGCGCACGTTGTTGCTGACAAATTGCGATGTGGATCAGAACAGTCCGCCTCCGCAGTTTTTGCCTCTCATTAAGTTGGCGAAGGAAGGAACGCTTGTCGACAAGTTCATCGTTCCCCAACTCAACGACAAGCAGCTCGCACGATCGGCCAAGGGAATGGGTGGAATAGCATATACCCACCCGGAAGATCTTGCGGATGAGACTATAGAAACTTACTTTCGCCCGTTCGTAGAGAACCCGGTCACGAAGTCACAGATGCAACAGTATGCCGCTTCCATGGAGGCGAATCCTCTGGTGGCAATTCGTGAAGAACTGCGCCAGTGGAAAGGACCAGCGCGAATGGTGTGGGGCCTGAAAGACACGCTCTTCGGAGTGGAGTGGGCGGAATGGCTCGATCGAACGCTTCCCGGTTCCCGTGGCGTACGACGGATCGAAGGAGCGAACCTGTTTTTCCCGGAAGAAATGCCTGACATCATAGCGGAAGAGGCGCTCGCCTTGTGGGGTATTTCGCCATTGCAACGTGCGTGAAGGAGTTAGTGGATGCGGAGGGTGAGTAGCCTTGGTTGCAACGGCACTCCTCCGCTGATACCAACTTCAAGGAGGGCTTCAAAGTTGTGAACCTTGCCGTCGGGCGTAATTTGCTTCATCAGCTCGTCAGCAGTCTCCGGAGCTGATGCATATTCGACGGCCGCTTCCGTGCCAAGAGTCGTCAAACCACTGAAGACAAGCATATGAAGATCTGGCTGAACCCCTGGAAGAAGAGCGACGATTGCATAATCTTTAGTAAGAGGATGTTCTGGGCGTATATAGACCCCTGGCTCACCGCTGCGTGGATGATGGTTGATAATCCCCGCGGCGTCAGAGGTAGCCATAAAGGTAAAGTCCTGGGTGGATGGCATTGTCTTCAGTGAGCTGTTTTCCGCAACAGAGCCGATAAAAATCAGGTTGCGTTCGCGGGCTTCGTCCCATGTAACCAACAGGCTGCGTTTAAGTTTAAATTCTGCACGATGTCGGTCGAACAGCTGGGTAAGCTCATGGACGGAAACTAATTCTCCAATTCCTGTGTAGTTATCAACGCGATCAGTCGCTTGGTTGTCCGATCCATCGCCAGCAGCGTAGCGCATACCGCGTTTGGAATCGCCAATAAAGACCGCGTTGCTATAGATGACCAGCGGCGGATCTCCGGCGAAGAAGGGCGCCCAAAGTCGATTAATCGGCTGGGACGATGCGAGATGCCGCTGCCATAAACGTAGCCCTATAGCTGATAGGCCAAGCAAAATCAGACAGATAGCTGAGACGATCTGCCACGGATGATTAGCAAATCGCTTTCGTTTCAACTCAATTTTGGAAAGATGATAGTGAGCCCCATCCACGGCAGGGAGAAAGACTGGCAGGTAATGACCCTTTGGGATTTCGATGATAAGAGGTTCGGATGCACCCTCCGCATTGAAATAAGCCGAGAGTTTAAAGCGAAGGAGCCGAGCCTGACTGCGAACGACACTGTCCTCGCTGGAATTGAAACCAGGAGGTTTCTGAAACACCTGGATCCCGATTTGTTGCTCAGTAGCGTCTTCTGGCGTGTCTCGAATCGCGCAAGCTGTGACATGAAGAAGAAAATCGCGTAGACGAGCGGAGGTGGCTAGGTGGGGGCTTTCAATAATGCGTTGGACCAGTTCCCAGCGAGGATCTCCTGTTAAATCAATTACTTGAGTGTTCTGTTCCGCGGCTGTTTTCATGGAAATAACCAGTATTTCACTGTATTTGACGGTCAAATCACGGTGAATGACGTACTCAACACGGTTAATTAGGAGCATGGTCTACGCAACTCGTACCCAAACGTAAACGGAGATAGCAAGATCAACTTCGTTTTACGTCATCTATTGCTGGATTCACCGTTAGGCGGAATCCGGACGACTCCTTTTGGATGCCATTCAGTGGAGGCAAAGATGAAATCTATTAGAAAACAGATTTGCCTCGGAACTCTGTTCCTGGCAGTCATGCTGCTGGGCGGAAGATCCGGTCTTTCTCAGGCGGTCTATGGATCGCTGTATGGGACTATTACGGACAACACGGGAGCGATCATTCCGAACGCTCAGATAACAGTAACCGACGTCAACAAGGGAACCAAGACTGTGGTTCAGAGCAACGCGGAGGGTTTTTGGCGAGCCGACAATCTGATTCCCGACAGCTATTCCATTAAAGTTGTGTCCGGAGCTTTTGCCCCGGGCCAAGCCGAAAATATAGAGTTGCAGGCTGGGATGTCGCAACTGGTGAACATTGCCCTGCAGGTTCCCGGAGGGCAACAATCGATTACGGTGACCGCCGAGGCTCCGGCACTGCGGACCGATCGGGCAGAGATTTCAGAGAGTCTGAATGAACGGTCGATCCAGGCACTGCCAAACCTAACCCGTAACTTTACGACCTTCGCCTTACTTACGCCGGGTATGCAGCGCTCCACGTTCAACATTAGTGGACCGGAAAATCCGCAGGGCGGCATTGCGCTGAATTCAAATGGCTCAAACTATGGCGTCCAAGGGTTTCTGTTGGATGGAACGGATAACCGTGACCCCGTGCTGGGGATCATCGTCATAAACCCCACGCTGGACTCTATCAGCGAGATAAAGGTGACAACGCAAAACTACGACGCGGAGTTTGGTGGCGCCGCGGGCGGTATTATCAGCGCGAGCACAAAGTCGGGCAGCAGCGCGTTTCATGGCGATGCATTCTGGTTCCGGCATAGCGGGGCACAGCAGGCACGTGATCCGTTCGCGAACGCTCTGCCTGACCCGGTAACCGGAAGATTTCTTCCGAGCGCGCTGTACAGTCAGTTTGGCGGATCGCTTGGAGGCCCTCTTATCAAGAACAAAGCCTTTTTCTTTTTGGACTACCAAGGGCTGCGTCAACGACTGGGAACAAGCTTTCTGCAATCAGTACCGACGAATACTGTTCGTAATACATGCCTCGCAACCGGGAGCGCGATCTGCGATCTGAGCCAGTATGTTACGACTGGCTCTGTCTATTACCACCCCGTCTCGGGGGGACCAGCTACGGCCTATGCTCCAAGTGCGGTTCCCGTGTCTGCGTTGTCTCCACAGGCAATTTATTTCCTTCGCCTGCTTCCTGCTCCAAATGCGGCGTCTTCTTCGGGAACGCAGAATAACTATGCGGCTTCGGGTTCCGGATCGGTCAAGGGTGATCAGGCAGACGTCCGATTGGATTACCGGGCGAATGATAAGGTGAGCGCATTCGGACGCTATGACTATGCGCTATATAGACTGCTGGGTATCCCGGCATTTGGTGCTGCGGGCGGACAGGGCTTCGGCATTACCAACACTACGGGTACATCGAATGTGCAGAATCAGAATGGCTCGATAGGCGTTGACTATGTTGTGAATGCAGGATTACTGGCGGAGTTTCGTGCGGGATACCTGAATTACCACGTCTCGGAGAACAAGTTTTCTGTTGGAACGACACCGGCTACTGCGGCGGGCATTCCGAATCTGAATACCCTACCCGATACGAGTGGCTTGCCGAGCTTCAATATCAGCGACAACAGCATCAGCAACTTCGGCAACCAGGGTTGCAACTGCCCACTGCTGCAGAGCGAGCAGGTGTATCAATTGGTGAATAACTGGACGAAGATCGTGGGCACCCACACGATCAAGTTCGGTGGGGACATTCGCTACGCCATGAATCTGCGCAATGCCAGCGATAACAATCGCAGTGGCGTTCTGAACTTCAACAATGGTTCGACTGCTGGTCTGAACGGTGCAGGATCTGGGTTGGCGTCGCTGCTGTTCGGGCAGGTCAATGAGTTTCAGCGCTTCAACGTTTACCAGAACGACGCAGCGAACCGACAGAAGCGTGGCGCGTTTTTCGGGCAGGATAGCTGGCGCGTCACACAAAAGCTGACAGTGAATTACGGCGTGCGCTGGGACCTGATCTTCCCGGAGACGGTGAATGGAACGGGCAGAGGTGGATTCGCTTCTATCGCTTCAGGCGGTACGCGCGTTGTTGGGGTCAATGGAATCGGCACCAATGGCAATCAGAACATGGACTTCCTGAATCTCGCGGGCAGGCTGGGCTTTGCTTACCAAGTGCTGCCCTATACGGTTATCCGTGGCGGCGTCGGGCAGGTGTATGACAACGTCGGATACTTTGGAACGATCTTTGGAAGTGTGCTGACACATAACCTGCCGGTGCTTGCGAATGAGGACTTCACGTCGAACAATGCGGTTGGTCAATTTGTGACAACACTGGCGAATCCTCCGGCTCGTCCACCAGCACCTTTTATTCCGTCCACCGGCATCATCCCTCTCAGCGATACGTTCAATCCACAGTTCCGGCCTGAGCGCATTCAGCTGCCGAAGGTAGACCAGTGGAATCTCACGTTGCAACAGCAGTTTGGTGCCAACACGACGATGGAGATCGCCTATGTCGGCAATCATGCTGAGCGCATCTATCCCGGCGAAACGTATGGCTTCGATTTGAATGCTCCCGTGCTTGCCTCCACGCCAGCCGAGCTTGCTTCGGGGAACATTGCGCAACGGCGTCCTTTCTACAACCGATTCCCCAACACCTATAACGGTGCTCCGGTAATATGCTGCAGCAACGGTATGACATCGGCTGCTCCTGCAGGGAATGCAAATTACCACGCACTGCAGACTAAGCTGGACAAGCGGTTCTCGCACGGTCTGCAGTTCAACGCGAACTATACCTGGTCGAAGGCGATCAACTATGCCAATGACAATGTATTCGCCCGCTATCCTCGCGTGAGTCGTGGACGAAACGATACGAACCGCACGAACATCTTTGTGTTGAGCGGTTTGTATCAACTGCCGTTCGGCAAGAACCGCATGTTCTTTTCGAACAGCAGCCGATGGATGGATTACGTGATTGGCGGATACACCGTAAGTGGATCAACTACTTATCAGAGCGGTTCACCGTTTACGCCGACTTTCTCTGGATGCGGCCTGCAGCAAGACCTGGATACGAACTTCAACGGCCCCGGACGAAGCAGCGATTGCCGTCCCGACAGAGGCACTGGCTTTAATGTGCACGCAGGCGGATTTGATGCCCAGACTCGTACCGTTCACCTCTTCACACCGATGCCGACACCGGTTGGTTCACCCAACAGCTCAGGTGCCTTTTTATTGCCGGCGTTTGGAACGTTTGGCAATGTCGGCCGCAATTCCTTCACTGGACCGAATCAGTTTCTCGCTGATGCATCTTTGATAAAGGACATTCCAGTGACGGAGCGCGTGAAAGGACAGTTTCAGTTCCAGGTATTCAATCTGTTCAACCATCCTGCGCTGGATATTCCCAATTCATCGGGTGCGCGTTGCGTGGATTGCGCGAATGGCGGTGTCATCAGCAATACTGACTCGAACATTCCTATGCGGCAATTGCAGTTTGCCGTCCGCGTATCGTTCTAGGCAGCCTCGTGACCTAACAGGGCTGCCGGTAAAGTTGCCGGCAGCCCTGTAGTTTGTCTGGAGGCTTTACTATTTTCATCCAGCAGTAAAAAGCAATGTCTTTATCTTTGGAGTATCTCTATCTTCATGAAGATTTTCAGCAATCGTCGTAACGCAAGCGTTGGCGTCCTGTTTGCCACACTTTCTCCGTTGCTTTCTGCTAAGGCACAAACAGGTTTAGACACTACACCTCGTTTTGCTCTGACGGAAGGGCGACTTATCATCCGGCAAGCTGTGCAACCTGGCCATCCATTTACCGTGACGGGCGCGACTGGGGCAATTCTGGGATTGCAGAACGGCAGCGTTGAGATGTGGGCACTACCGACAAAGGTATTCAGCAATCTGCACCTGACGGCGGAGCTTGCAGGCTACTCTGTGCCGATTGATCTGAATGCAGCTGCGGCGACCATCGATGTTCAGCCAGACCATACGACGATTACTTACTCTCACGCTGCAATCACAGTACGGCAACATATGTTCGTGCCTGCGGGCGAAGACAATCCCGCGAAGGGACCAATCATCTTCTTTGAAATTGAGTCGATCAAACCGGCGGTGCTTACTATCTCCCTGGAGCCGGCAATGGTTCAACAGTGGCCTGCACCCACATTCGGGAGACCTTCAGCCAGTTGGGTTTCGTTGGGCAGCGGAGGGGCTTACGTGCTTTCAACGGATAACCCTGTGAACTTTGGCATCGTAGGGATGCCAAATGCAACGGCAGGAACGATGGCTCCTTATCAGGAACGTCCGCAGGCGTTGCCGCTTGAGTTCAAGGTTCACTTTGATCCGAAGACGGATGCGGACCGTTTCTTTCCGTTGATTGCCGAAGTGAGCCATCCTGGTGAGAGAAGCTCTGCCGATACAGTGGCTGCGATGCAGGAACGATTGATCGCGCGAGCCAATACGTTGCCCGAGATTTACCGACAGACGCAGACTTATTATCAACACTTCTTCGATACGCGGCTGACTGTACATACCCCTGATCCACACTTCGATGCGGCGATCCGATGGGCAGAGATCGCCATTGAGCAAAGCAAGGTGAAGACCGGTGAAGAGACAGGGCTGGTTGCAGGGTGGTATCCGTCGTTTGATTCGACACGTCCGGGATTCGGTTGGTATTTTGGCCGCGACACCCTGTGGAGCCTTTATGCAGTGAACAGCTATGGGGATATGACGCTTGCAAAACAAGCGCTTGAGTTTCTGGCGCGACGACAGCGGGACGATGGCAAAATGATGCATGAGTATCCGCTGACGGCGGCGATCTTACAAGGTGATATGGAGTGGTCCAAGTTAGGGTATGAATACGCCGCCGCAGATTCAACACCACTGTTCGTTATGGCGGTTGCAGATTACGTTCGTACGACTGGCGATATTGATTTCCTGCACGCGCACTGGGAGCAGGTAAAGAAGGCATATGCTTTTGCCCGCGCGCACGACTCAGATGGCGATGGCGTCTACGACAACAGCGAGGGGACCGGATGGGTTGAGGCATGGCCGCCAAAGATGCCACATCAGGAGATTTATCTGGCTTCGCTCGACCAGTCATCGGCGATGGCAATTGCCAGCCTCGCAAAGCTGATGAATGATGAAGCGTTGGCATCGAACGCTGCCGCTCAGGCGCAGCACATCGCAGATACTGTCGCGAAATATCGGCAAAACGATGGCACCTATGCTTTCAGCCGTAATCGCGATGGCAGCTATGACACAACAGTTACGGTATTTCCCAGCGTCGCGCTGTGGGTTGAAGGGGCTTTACTACCGAAGCCTGCACCAATGCTGTCGGCATGGGCCTCGCACAACTTCGCTACAGATTGGGGCGTGCGTTCGGTCAGCGATACGGAAGCAATCTTCGATCCGATCAGCTATCACCAGGGTTCGGTGTGGCCATTGTTCACCGGATGGGCTTCGCTCGCGCAGTATCGTGAGGGACGTCCACTTGCGGGATATGCTGCGCTGATGAGAAATCTCGATCTCACCTGGGCACAGGATCCAGGATTTGTCACCGAGGTTATCTCTGGTGAGTTCTATCAACCGTTAGGACGCAGCAGCTCCCATCAGTTGTGGTCGTCTGCCATGGTTCTGACGCCGGCAATTCGCGGGCTGTTTGGTATTGAGGCCGATGCCCTGCATCGCACACTTCGGATACAACCGCTTCTTCCAGCGGGTTGGGATTTTGCAGAGCTTAACAACGTTCGAGTTGGCGATGATCTTTACGCAGTCACCTTGAAACGGGAACGGGATCATCTGCTGGCAACGGTCCGGTCGACAAAGGAGACTGTGCTGTGTCTCAGCGACAAAGCTGGCTCTTCGCGGGAAGACTGCCGAGCGCGTGCTGCTATTGTGCGAACCCTGTCGATAGCGCTACCCAGAGTTGAGGTCAGTCTTGATGGCCAAAGCGTTCCTGAGTTAGGTGCTACAACAAGCCAACCCCGTGTAATCGAAGAATCATATGGTGCCCATGAGATAACGTTTACGATTGAGGGCCTTGGAGGGACAACCGCTGAACTTTCAGTTCGCAGCAACTCCACACACGTGCAGCGTATCAGTGCCGCAGCGCTCAACGTCGAGGGGGCAGAGCTTAGCGGAGAGAAGCTGAGAGTTGTTTTTCCGAAGAGCTCTGGTTTTGTCTCCCACCGGGTACGTATCTCATGGCGTTGAAGCATGGGAAATTGGCTAGCGTTAGAGATGAAGGGTGGTATTGCCTACCACCCTTTAGAAGATCACCTTCGCGCCAATCTGAAGAATGCGCTTATCACGATAGCCGCTGATATTGCCGGCGGTTGAGCTATAGCCGCTAGTACTGATCAGGCTCCCAGTGTTGATCGTATCCGGGTTCGTGTGGTTAAAAAGGTTGAATGCTTCGCCACGAAGTTGCAGGTGTACATGCTCTGTAAAATTGACATTTTTGAATAGACCCGTATCCACACGCCACCAACCCGGCCCTTGAACAACATTGCGTGCAGCATTGCCACCGCGGATCTGTCCATTTGGTACTGCAGTAAACGCATTGATGTTGAACCAGTGCAACCGATTGTGGATTGGAGTGGTTGGCGTGCTCCGGTTCGGATCGGCGACCTGATCGGGTCTTCCGCTGGATACGCTCGTACTGGACACCACACCCACTCCGGCCGGATCCAGACCGCTGGTCGTGACGTTCAACGGAAGACCAGTGTTGAAATAACCCAGTCCGGAAACTTCCCATCCTCCCAACAGATGGCCAATCAGGCCATGCTGTTCGTAGAAAAATGGCAGTGCATAGACAGCGTTGAAATTAAACATGTGACGCCGATCGGCGGCCGCCGGGCCATACTCGGCCGATGGATTCGATGAGATTTGTGGGGCTCCCGTACGGTCGGCGTTGGCGTTCGTCAGCGCATGAGACCATGTGTAATTGAATGCCACCAGTGAATTATGTCTCCATTCCTTACGAGCCGATGCTTGCAGGGAGTTGTAGTTGCCCATGAAGATTGTCTGCACCGAATTGATAGGGCCAAAGCCTCTATATGGTCTGTAGGGATTGATCAACGAGACGTTGGAGCTCGTCACCAGCGTTCCAGGATTGGCGGCCGCGAATGCTCCAACCGGCGCTTGATTAATGTCGACTAATCCGAGCAGATGGTTTTGCACGCTGCCGACATAAGCGATCTCACCCACGAAACCCCCAGCTATCTGTTGCTGCACACTTAACGAGAACTGCTGATCATAGGGTGTTCTGAAGCGTGGCGCCGTGGCGCGAATCACCTGAGCAGAATAGCTAACATTCGCCGCCACGATTCCAGGATTGTCGAAGCTGGTGTTCGAGACCGTCGGCGAATTTACAAAAGGAGGATTCTGGAAGATGTTTTGTTCGTAGGTGCCGAACAATGCTGAGTCAAACGCAATGCCGTATCCGCCACGCAACGACGTTCTGCCATTGCCAAAGACATCGAGGGCAAAGCCAACGCGAGGAGCGAAGTTCAGATTATCCGCCGCTCCCACCTTGCTTCCATATGGAGAGTTCTTTCCGTTGATACTTACGCCGTTTGTTACTGCCGAAGCCAACGTCACGCCGTTCACAGGCGTCACGCCCGCACAAGGCGCACCTGTGACGCAGATCAAACCGTTTTTGTCTATTGTCGGCGCCGCCGCAGAGCTATATAGAGATGGATCAAATGTCGTCAACTGGTTATTCTGGTCCGTAGGCTGCGCGAAGTGCGAATAGCGAAGACCAAAATTCAGTGTCAGCCTAGGCGTTGCTTTCCAGTCATCCTGCACATACGCCTCAATTTGATTCGCCAGAATACTGGGTGTTACGTCGATTGAGGCTTGAGTAAACGTTGTTACAAAGCCCGTTAAAAAGTTGGCCCACGCCTGTTGATACGCTTGCGCCGTAGATCCGGCCGGAAGATTACCGTTCGAGAAAGTAAAGCTGCCTGCATTGGCGCTCGCGTTGTTCTCCTGCTTGTTGTAGCGGTTGTAATCTACGCCCATCTTAAGAGTGTGATTCGCAATCGTCTTGGTAACATTGAAGAAGACGTTGTGATTACGGTTGTAATCACGATAAGGACCATAAGTCGCAATGGTGGTGCCGGTGGTGCCATTGACGAACACCAAGGTCGGCACCCGCGGCAATGTAGAGGGAAACAGCAGGGTAGGCTGAATATCTGGAGAGTTTTTGTTCGCCGCCAATCCCACCGGGTCACTCAGAAGCGCTCCATAGGAGAACGCGTAACCTCCATCGAGCAACAGCTTGGGATTGATGACATATGTCGCATGGCCCAGATACGTCCGTCCCGGGGCATTCGTATTGGTCACATTCACACCCGGGTAACCACTGCCCTGGAATAGCCCGCCCGGCTCTTGCGTCGGAATCGAGTCATTGATAAAGCGGAAGAAGATATTCAGCTTCTGCCCAACCTGCTGGTCGATGCGGACGATCTGTTGATTTCCATTGAATAGATTTCGCTGCGGAGGCGTAACCTGAGTGCCGGTCCCATCCGTAGGACCAACGGTTGAATAGATGTCCTTTAGATAAGCTTGCGCCAGTGTGCTCGTGATTGGCACAGTCGTTACTCCAGAATTCGTGCATTTACCTGCCGCAGTCGTGCTGTCGCATACCGGCGTCGTGAAGATACCCTGACGTTCGTTCATGCTGGGTACTCCAAGCAGCGTTACCGCCTTATAAGTGATGACGCGACGGATCTCCTGCGAGAAGAAAAAGTAGGTATTGTGTTTCCGTCCGTCATAAATGCGGGGCAGCCACACTGGACCGCCAATCGTATAGCCGAAGTCGTTGTAGCGCAGACGGCCACGGGGTGAAACAACTTTCGTTGCACCAGAAGGGGTGGTCGGCAGCTTGTTCAGCACATCGTTGGCATTGAAGATGTCATTACGAACAAATTCGTAGGCGCTTCCGTGGAAGTCGTTAGTCCCTGACTTCGTGATGACATTGATCTGTCCGCTGGCACTGCGTCCGTACTCTGCAGAGTAGGCTCCACGCAATGTCTTGAACTCCGCAATCGCATCCACCGAGGGGTATGTCAACAACGTGTAATTCGATCCACGGTCTTCGTTGTCGACGCCATCCACAGTCCATGAGTTACCACTTGTGCGCCCGCCGTTGACCGAAAAACTCACCACATTGGTTGCACCGCTCGGGTTCGAGTTGCCAATGTATATCTGATCGCCGCCCGAGTACGCTACACCGGGCTGCAAGCCCACCAGTTGCTCGTAATTGCGGCTCGAAAGCACCAGTTCGCGAACCTGTGTGCCATTGATCAGGGACGCCTGGGTTGCGTTCTCAAAGTTCAGGCTTTGTGCTTCCGCAGTCACAGTCACCTTTTCTACGGTACCCACTTTCAACGTGCCATTAATCGTCAGCGCATCGCCTACGTGTAGCACAATGCCAGTGAATACCTGATCGCCGAAGTTTGGCGCCGATACTGTCACGGTGTAACCGCCTAGAGGCAGCGAGGTCGCGGTATAGAATCCCGTCCCACTCGTTTGTACTGTCCGAACCACTTCCTTGCGGTCCGTGTTGAGCAGCGTAACCGTCGCTCCACTGATGGAGGCACCCGTCGCATCCGTCACCGTTCCGCTGATACTTCCCAATCCCACTTGGGCTCGTACCACGTCAGGCGCCAGCAGTATAGCTGCCGTCATAGCGAAACCCATGGCACAACAAAGAAATTGTCTAAACGTTGTCATCTGACTATCTCCAGGAAAATTTCAAGAACTGAATGTCACACCGGACTCTTACCGGTTTTATTTTCTATCCTTGCCCCAAGAAGAACGGCTGAGAGAAAGCCTAGGTAAGCATTGCCACGTATCCTCAAAAAGGAGCTACCTGAGGATGAGCATTGAGTTAATTATGTTCCGTAAATCTTGTCAATCGATGAAGTAACCATTCGCGCGAACCAAGCAAGTCAAGCCCCAATGAAAAATTCATAACCATCAATACGTCAAGCTGCCGTTTATAGATCCGACGATTTTTAGAATGTCAGTGCCGTTTGAGAGCTTCCAGTTCGTCAAGGGTCCGTGGCCAATCAGACCCTAGAAGCCGGGATAAACTGCGATCCGCCAAGATCTTCCCGCCAGTCTGACATCGAGCACAGTAATTGGTTTCATTGTCTGCGTATCTGATACGCTGCACTTTTTCACCACATCTCGGGCACAACTCTCCGTAACGCCCATGCACTGCCATGTCTCTGCGAAACGCGGTCACTTTTTCTGGAAATCCAGTATTGGCCTCAGCTCGGAGGCGGTCTATCCATAGCTGGAGGGTGTCCCGAGTCGCCTCAAATAGTCTTTCCCATTCGTGCTCCTCCAGCTTACGGGTGAGCGTAACCGGGGACAATTGCGTTGCGTGCAGGATCTCATCTGAGTATGCGTTGCCGATACCGCTCAGAATACGGGGATCAGTCAAAGCTCTTTTAAGAGTGCGGTTTTCGGCCGTGAGCGCAGTACGGAATGCTTCGATATTGCTTGAAAAGATATCAATTCCGCCGGGATCTACGGAATGTAAGGCCTCCTCGCCACTGAGAACATGCAACGATGCGCGACGTTTGGAGCCAGCCTCGGTGAGCGTAAGAGAACCATTGGGAAAATCGAAAGCTGCCAGATTATTGCGTCCTGCAAGCTTTGCCCCTGGCGGTTTCCAATGAAGTCGGCCGGCAATCATCAAATGAAGTACAAGCCACAGATCGTTATCGACACCGATGGCGATGCGCTTGCCGATTCGCCGCAATTCGCGGACAGTATGGCCCTCTACATTAGCGATGGGCGGATGTGCGGTTCGCAGAAGAAAAGCGCTTGCCAGTCGCACACGCTCCAACCGCTGACCAACAATACGCGGCTCCAGCGCACTAATGTAAGCAGCGATATCTGGCAGCTCCGGCATGGGTATCAGCTTGCACGGACGCCTGCCCTTTTGCAACTATTACCTTCATACAAGGAATGATCTCTGCTTCTTAATTGAAAGAGCCACCTACACAACCCATATAGGTTCAGAACGAAAGCGATTTTGTAAATCCTTTTACGTCAAAATGCTTCAGTAAACCTTAAGGTTTGCCATCTAGTCTAAATTTATGTGCTGGAAGGATCGAAATTTGCTTACCTTTGCCGCTGGAGCTCTTGTGTTCCTTCATGCTGCAGGTCTCGCCAACGCTCAGGAAGCGAAGCCGGCCGGCGTAGAAATAATTTCGCTTTCAGAAGCGATTCATCGAGCTCAGCAGAATGAACCGACCTTCGCGAACGCCATAGCTGCACAGAAATCGGCAAACATTGATCGTTATCTCGCGAAAGCTGCCCTTCTGCCTTCCGTCATCTATCACAATCAGATGCTTTATACACAGCCCAATGGGCAGACCAATCAGGGCGGTCAGGCGGGAACCCAGGCATCTCCGATCTTTATAGCGAACAACGCAGTTCACGAGTACACCAGCCAGGCGGCAATCAGTGAGACGGTCGGTCTAAAGCAGTTCGCTGATGTGCAAGTTGCCTCTGCCAACGCGGCTCGTTCCTCTGCGGAGCTAGAAATAGCGCGACGAGGATTAATCTTGACCGTTGTAAACCTGTACTATTCGGTCTCGGCTTTCGATACAAAACAACATCTCCTCACGGAGGCCTTGCATGAAGCACAGTCCTTTACGGAACTGACGCAAAAGCGCGAGGCGGCCCGTGAGATCGCACACGCCGATGTGGTAAAAGCCCAATTGTTGCAGCAACAGCGCCAACGCGAGCTAAGCGACGGGACCTTGGCAGCAGACAAAGCGCGGCTGGAACTCGCGGTACTTCTCTTTCCCGACCCGCGAACACCTTACTCCACAGAAGCGGCGGGAACACCACAGTTACTTCCAGCGCGAGATGAGGTAAATAAGCTTGCTTCAACCGGCAATCCCGAGATACGGAGTGCGCTGGCCGATCTACAGGCGGGCAATGCAGAAGTCACTTCGGCCAAGGCGGCTTATCTGCCGGACCTGGTATTGAATTTCAACTACGGCATAGATGCCCCGCAATTCGCAAAGCGTGGGCCCGAAGACGTGCGTAATCTCGGGTACTCCATTAGCGGAACGCTCGACATCCCAGTATGGGACTGGTTCTCGACCCAAAAGCGTATCAAACAGAGCGAGGTTCGCCGCGATGTAGCAAAAGTATCGTTGACGGCCACTCAAAGAAGGCTCATCGCAACATTGGAAGAGGCATATGCTGAGGCATCTGTCGCTCGAGATCAACTGGATCTCCTTGATCAGAGTGTCCGTACGGCAGCGGAGAGCCTACGACTAACAAATCTCCGTTACTCGGCGGGCGAATCAACAGCTCTTGAAGTCGTGGATGCACAGTCTGCCTATCTTTCCGCAGAAACTGCACAGGCAGACGGAGTAGTTCGCTATCAAACCTCTTTGGCAGGACTACAGATACTGACTGGAACATTGTGAGCTCAAACGTGAATTTTTCTCGACGACTGGTACCCCATCGACATGCAATACCGTTAGCAGGCATTCTTATAGGTGCATTTCTGCTGCAGGGTTGCAAAAAAACAAACGACTCCGACGTGACCACTCTTGTTACGGTGCAGGCGGAGCATCCAGAGGTCGGAGATATTTCTGAACGCATCATAGCTGATGCGACGCTATCCCCCGTAGCGCAGGCTGCGATCTCTCCGAAGATTTCTGCTCCGGTTCGCACCTTCTATGTACAGCGCGGCTCAAAGGTAAAAGCAGGGCAACTGCTTGCGGTGCTGGAGAACCGTGATCTCGCCGCTGTAGAGCTCGACAATAAGGGCCAGTACACAGCAGCGCAGGCGTCTTTCAACATGCAGACAAAGGCGCAGGTACCGGAAGATTATCGCAAGGCAGAACTGGACGTAGCGCAGGCAAAGGCGCAGCTTGAGTTGCAGCGTCAGATTACGACCGCACGGCAGCAACTTCTTGCTGAAGGTGCCATCGCGGGCAGGGACTACGATACGGCGGCGGCGGCGCTCGTGCAGGCACAAGCGGCATACGATGTGGCGCGAAACCATCTGGATTCGCTGAAGGACGTGAGCCGATCGGCTACTCTCCAACAGGCACAGGGACAACTCTCCTCAGCAGAAGGAAAATATCTTGCTGCCGAGGCCCAGGCTTCCTATTCCGAGATTCGAAGCCCAATCGCAGGAATCGTAACAGACCGGCCTCTCTTTCCGGGCGAAACGGCCAACTCCGGAACCACTCTGATTACAGTAATGGATACATCTTCTCTCTTAGCAAAGGTGCATCTGTCGCAAACTGTCGCACAGCGCCTGAATGTCGGCGATGACGCTTCGATATTGGTCCCCGGCATAGCTGAGCCGGTTCCTGCGAAGATTTCTCTTATCAGTCCAGCTCTCGATCCGGGCAGTACGACAGTGGAAGTGTGGCTGCGTACCGATAACAGCGCTGGTAAATATAAAGCCGGCACCCCAATCAGGACTTCCATCACTGGCCGAAAAGCTGCCAAGGCAGTCAAGATACCTCTCACCGCAGTGCTTACAGGCCAGGACGGCGGAAAGTCTGTGATGGTGATCGGAGCAGATGGTGTCGCTCACAAGAAAACGGTGGAGCTGGGCATCAACGATGGCGAAGACGTTCAGATAACCAAGGGATTGAGCGGCGCTGAGACTGTCATTACAATTGGGGCTTACGGCCTTGACGACGGCACGAAGGTGAAGGTCGGTGCCGTTGATAAGGACGAGGAAAAAGCCGGCGGAGAGACAAAGTGATGGAGCCTTTGTCACCGCAGACGAAAGAGACCTTCTGGCTTGCTCGCTATCGAGGTCCGATCTTTTTCTTCCTTATCACGCTCTCACTCGCGGGTATCTATGCGGCCCAGCAGGTGCCAATCTCGGTCTTCCCGGAAACAAACTTTCCGCGAGTTGTGATCGGCGTCGATAACGGTGTGATGCCGGTCGAGCAGATGCAGGTAACAATCACCAAGCCCATCGAAGACGCGATTAATTCGGTACCAGGCTTGGCGACAGTTCGATCTACAACGAGCCGTGGTTCGGCTGAGATCAGCCTTTTTTTCGATTGGAGCGTCGATATGTATCGAACGCTTCAGTTAGTAGACGCAGCTATCAGCAAGGCACGGCAGTCACTTCCGACCACTGCAACCATCACCACGAACCGCCTTACGTTCGCAAGTTTTCCCATTCTTGGGTACAGTCTCACATCCGACCGGCTCTCTCAAACTCAGCTTTGGGAGTTGGCAACTTATCAGCTCAAGCCGCCATTGAACCGGGTAGCAGGTGTGAGCACAATTACGGTGCAGGGTGGCAAAGTACCTGAGTTTCACATTGTGCCCAATATGGCGCGGATGCAAACTGCAGGCGTAACCATACTTGACCTCGTCAACTCTGTACAAGCATCGAACATAGTCGATTCACCGGGACTTTACGAAGCAAATCATCAACTAATCCTTGGCCTGGTTGGAGCACAGGCGCACGACGCTGATCAGCTTGGCCGCCTGGTTGTGAAGACGGCAGCAAGCGGAGCGGCGGTCCGCGTCTCAGACGTTGCGACTGTGCAACCCGGAGTGTTGCCTGTCTATACCCAGGTCACGGCGAATGATAGTGCGGCCGTCCTTCTCAATGTTACTCGGCAGCCTTCCAGTAATACTGTTGCCGTAGCCGACGCGGTCGCGGCACAGGTGCAAGAACTCAAGAAGACTTTGCCTGCAGGTGTGCGCTTTGAACCTTACTACGATCAGTCAGAGCTGGTGCGCGAAAGCATTCGCAGCGTCCGGGATGCTATCCTCATCGGGCTGCTATTGGCATGCATCATTCTGTTCCTTTTTCTTGGTGACTGGACTTCATCTCTTGTCGCTGGCCTGGTAATTCCTGTAACAGTCGCCATCACCATTCTTTTTCTGTGGGTCATCGGGGAAAGCTTCAACCTGATGACCCTCGGTGGACTCGCCGCTGCGATCGGATTAGTGATCGACGATGCAATTGTGGTCGTAGAGAACATCGTCTCCCATCGAGACAGCGGTGAGACTCGCATACAGGCTGCTCGCCTTGCTCTGCGAGAGATCGCTGTTCCTCTCGTCGGTTCAACTATCACGCCCGTTGTAGTCTTTCTACCGCTTATCTCCGTTACAGGAGTGACCGGAAGCTTTTTTCGCGCACTCGCAATAACGATGACGATAGCTCTGCTTACATCACTTCTTCTTGCCGTCACGTGGACCCCTGCGCTCAGCATTGTTTTCTTGCGAGAGCGGCGCCCAGAGACTGGCAAGGCTCACGATAATCATGGGCGGGCCATGAGCAAAATCCTGCAATGGCATGGGCAAGTTCTCAACTGGTCGCTCAGTCGCCCGTTCGCACTTCTAGGTGTCTGTGTGCTTCTCGTCGTCGGAAGCTGGTTCTGCTATCGGGCTCTCGGATCGGATCTTCTGCCTGGAATGGATGAGGGCGGATTCATCATCGACTACATCATGCCTGCTGGCAGTTCCCTTTCCGAAACGAATCGCGTACTGCAGCATGTCAATCAAATCCTCCATAACATGCCGGAGGTCGAGAGCACATCGCGGCGAACAGGTCTGCAAATGGGATTGGCTGCGGTCACCGAGGCCAACACGGGCGATATTACCGTGAAGCTAAAAAACAAGCGTGACCGAGGCATCGATGAAGTGATCGCGGATGCGCGCGCTCAGCTCAAAAAGACCGAGCCAGAGCTCGACGTTCAGTTCACTCAGGTTCTCCAGGACATGATCGGAGACTTGTCGAATTCCCCAGAGCCAATCCAGATCAAGGTATCCGCTAACGACCCCACGCTGCTGTCAAACCTCGGTCCACGCATCGGAGATGCTATCAGCAAGATTGGAGGTATCGTCGATGTTGAGAACGGAATCGACAATACCATCAGTGGCCCCGCCACCAACTTCCAGATCGACCCTACCGTTGCTGCAAGAATGGGCTTCACGCCATCGGAGATTGCCGAAGACGCCACGTCTATCCTCGATGGCGTAACAACGACTGATCCCCTTATTGCGAATGGAAGACCCTACACGGTTCGTATCCGCTTGGGAGATGAGACCAGGCAATCCTTGGATACGATTCAGAACACTGTCTTCAACAGTTCGACGGGCAAGCTGGCAACGCTGGGCTCACTAGCTCAAGTGACACAACTGTCCCCACAGAACGAGATCAAGCGTGAAAATCTCCAGCAACTCATCAACGTAACAGCTAGGTTGGAAGGCTCCGATCTCGGAACCGCGATCGCCAAGGTTCAGCGCACCGTCGATGCAATGCATCTTCCACCCACAGTAAAAGTCGAATACGGTGGAACCTATCAAGAACAACAACAATCCTTTCATGAACTCCTACGTGTTCTCGTTTTGTCTCTGGCGCTTGTGTTTGGCGTTCTACTAACTGAGTTCCGTAATTTCTCGGCACCCATTGCAATTCTCACCTCCTCGATACTTTCCATCACGGGTGTGGTCTTTGCATTACTGATCACTGGCACGACCTTCAACGTTGCATCGTTTATGGGTCTGATCATGGTCATTGGAATCGTGGCTAAGAACGGAATTTTGCTGCTCGATGCCGATGAGCGATACCGCCACGAAGGCGTCTCGGCGCGCGAAGCTATGATGCACGCTGCTCAACGCCGTCTGCGCCCAATTCTTATGACCGCATCGGCCGCGATCTGCGGTATGCTGCCACTTGCATTTGCGCTTGGTTCTGGATCGCAGATGCTTCAGCCGCTCGCCATCGCCGTTATCGGCGGACTTTTAATTTCAATGGTGCTAAGCCTGATTGTGACACCAGTGGTCTACTACCTGCTTACGCGATCCAAGCCTCAGACGGCATAAAGGCCTGCGATCATAAATCGCAGGCCTTCATCGTTAGTATCAAGGATTACCGTTCTACAAGGATAACCTCGAAACTATCAGGCACCACGCTGGGTCGGGGATGTGGCATCGCATCTGTTGCTGCCGGTGCCGCTCCGAACTGCGCCGTCACCAGGTAAACGCGTCCAGTTGAAGTGTCAAGTGCCATTGTGCGCGCACCCTTCGCCGTCTTGACCGTTTGTAGAACTGGGAAACCCGGACGCGAAGCATCTACAATGGTGAGCGTTCCGTCACCGTTGGAAGAGAACGCCAATCCGTGCTTCGGATCAAAACCGGCAGCATCGGGTGAATCGCCGATTGATGCCAGACCCAACACCTTACCAGTCCCATAATCGACAATTACCATCTTTCCTCCGTCGCAGACAGAGAAGAGTCGATGCTTAACGCGGTCGATTGCCATGCCTGAAGGCGATTCGCAACCTGTGAGCGCCCACGTTGCAACTGGCTTGTGGGTTGTCGCGTCCAGCTTTACGATTTCATTCTTGTCCTCGATGTTTACGAAGACTGATCCCTGTTCGTCCACCTGCGGAAACTCTGGCTTACCTGGCAACGGCACCGTAGCAACGACCTGGTTGGAGGTTGTATCTAGAACAGAAGCATTTTTGCTGCGCCCGTTAAAGGCCCAAACCGTCTTCGTTACCGGCTCAAATATGATGCCGTCAGGGTTTGTACCGGCTGGAACTGTAGCCTGGACAGAAAGATCTGCACGATTAAAAACGACGATGGCATTTCCGGCTCCATCGCTGATGTATCCAGTCTTCCCATCGGAGTTTAAAGTTACACCATGCGTGCTCTTCAGCCCTGTGACTGCTCCAATAGGCTTGCCGGTTCTACTGTCCACAACCTCTACGCGTGAGTTGTGCGTAATATAGAGCCGTTGGGCAGCATCGTCACTAAGCAGGTAGTCCCAGCCACCCTGTCCCCCAACCTTCCATTGATCAGCAACGTGATAATTCTGTGCAGCGGCTATAGCTGCTAGGGAGAGAAGGGCCGTGGCGACCATTCCTTGATAAGGGCGCATGATGAACTCCTGAAGAAGCTCGGCATATCTGCCGGCCTCTTGAGTCTCATTATTGCGCCTTAACTGAAGCTGAAAGTGTGGAATCAGAGCTTAAAGACTCCGCCGGAATCTCCACAATCACGACGGCCCCACCTGTTGCGTTGTTCGCTATATGAATGAAGCCGCCTGCCCGCTCACATATCGCCTTGCAGATGGAGAGTCCCAGACCAGTACCTCCACTCTTCCGGCTCCGCGATGGGTCCCCGCGATAGAAGGGCGCAAAGACATAAGCGCGATCCTCTTCCGAAATGCCCTCTCCTTGATCCTGAACCGTTAGCCGAACTGTTTCTTTGTCAACAATCAAGGCAATCCGGATAGTTCCTCCATCCGGACTGTGCTGAATGGCGTTTAAAAGAATGTTCGAACACAATTGGAGAGCATCTCGCCTGTCTACCCGTATTCTGGCGTCCGCATTGAATTCGAAGTTCATCCCAATTGACTTCAACTCAGCCAGAGGTTTGCTCTGATACAGCACGTCTTCAATAACGCTATGCAAAGAACAAGCCTGAGGTGCTGCGTCTGAGCTGTCACTCGTCATTGGCTGTTCCAGCCGTGCCAAGGTGAGCATCTTCTGGACCGTCATCTCCAGGCGAGTGAAATCGTCCAGGCCAAGTGCCAAACCACGACTGTACTCATCAACGGTGCGCTTGCGCATCGACAGCAGCTGTAAGGACGACTTGACGATTGCAACATCCGTCTTTAACTCGTGAGCCGCATCATTGGTAAATCGCTTCTGTTGCTCGAAGGATCGTTGCAGACGTGCAAGCGCGGCTTCAAGAGCTGCGACCAAAGGCCGCAATTCAACCATTTCTTTCGCGCTGATCGGCGCATCAAAGTGCCAGTCGCTTGAGCTAATGCGCTCCGCTTCGCGAGCCAAGTCATGCACTGGTGATAACCCTTTTCGTATCAACCAGGCCATAACTACCGCCGTTACCCCCAAGAGTATGACTGTAGCAACCGCAAAGAAGCGAATCGCTTCAAGAACCTCATGCCAGACATGGCCCAGGTGAGTTCCGTAGGTTACAGTTACATTGTGGCGAACTCCTCCATTCGGTTTGGCCGGATCGACGATTCGAAGACCGCGAAGAACGATAAATCTATACTTACGACCACCCACAACCACGTTTCGGAAAACAGGCGCTCCGGACGGCGGCATTTCCAAATGGGGAGCATCACCGACTGAACCTAATAACCTGCCGGTCTCATCCTCGACGCGAAAAGCGGCATCTCTGGCAACCTGTACACCACGCATATCGAGCATAACGTTGTCGCTTTCATCCTCTGCATCCTGCACCGCGCCCATCAGCGATTCGGCAGTTGCCGCAAGAGATGAATCAAAGGCTTTCAATTGCACCTGGCGCTCATGAATGGTGATGGCTCCAATTAAGGCGACCGCAGACAACAATTCAAGCACAAGGACGGTAACGATAAGTTGCCGCGTAATAGAGAATGATTTCGTCATGGCGCGACGCCCTCCTCCCGGAGACGATATCCGCGATGCCGCAAAGTCTCGATTAGTGGCTCAGTACCCGCAATGTTAAGCTTTCTTCGCAGGTTTGAGATATGCGCTTCAATCACATTGGAATGATGTTCCCAATCAAAATCGTAGAGATGTTCTAGTAATTCTTGTTTCGAAACAACGGCGCGTGGACGATGTATGAGGTATTCAAGAATTCGATATTCCGTTGGCGAGAGATCCAAAAACAGGCCGCGACGCCGAACAGTTTGTTGGACAGTATTAAGCTCTACATCCGAGACCGCTATCACCGGCGTTGAAACACCTTTCGCGCGCCGTATGAGAGCTTTGATCCTGGCTAGAAGTTCCCCCAGATCGAACGGCTTGCTGAGGTAGTCATCGGCTCCTGCATTCAATAGCTTGACGATAGACTCCTTGCCTTCTTGTGCGGTAAGAATGAGAACTGGAGTATGGAGTTTTTCTCGGCGAAGATCCTGAAGTACACGCTGGCCACTTTTACCAGGAAGCATCAGGTCGAGCACAATCGCGTCATACATGCCCTGTTCAGCGAGGTACGAGCCCGATTCGCCGTCGGCAGCATGATCCACTGCAAGACCTATTTCACGCAATGCAGCAACAATGTTCTCGGCCAGCCGCTGCTCGTCTTCAATCAGAAGTACCCGCATAATGTTCTGAAATATTGTCTCAGGGCTTGCTTAACTCCGACTTAATTCGGCTTCAGCCTCAAGGTCGACCGTCCATAAATGATTTAGAAATCTGCTTTGTTAGAGCAGCAACAAAGCCGCCCATTATAAGCATCTATTCCTGTCAGATTTCTGTTCCTACCGCACCTATGATCCAAAGTGTTCGCGTCTGAGCTTTAAAAACTAACGCTTGCAAATACCACTCATTGTTGGAAATTCCGTCATTCGAGATCAACGTTGTTGACGCAAGCCGCTGTCAGTGCTAACGTCCAATTATCTTATTTATGCGAAGCCTCATGACCATCTCGATTCGAATGTGTGCCATGCACCAGGTGTGCGCCGTTCGTATCTGCAGATGTTGTTGCTGCTGACCGCCGCCTTCTCTTCCATATAAATTTTGAATTCTTTGTGCGACCGCGTCCCCCCATCTTTGGGACGCGACAAGCAGATGCAGCCCTTTGGCGGGCAGAGGATAGACTCATGCTTTCCAGCAAGAGAAAATGGGTAGGTTATCTTGATCTGAGCCGAAAAACTATCAGAATTTTGGTTAATGAAGTCGGTCTCTTCTGCTTCCTTGCTGTGGGGGTGCCAAGTATATATGGGCAGGGCACGTCTATTAGCAACACTGCAAAAATAACGCGCGGGCCAGCAAAGCAGTCTATTCAGGCGTCTATGGTTGTAAAACGGCGTGCCTTTCTTGAAAACCACTGCGCCGACTGCCATAACGATACCGACAAGACGGGTGGTTTCACGACCTCCTCATTCGATGCGGCACACCCGGAACAAACAGCCGAACTTGCCGAAAAAATTCTGGGAAAGCTGCGCTCCGGAATGATGCCTCCAGCACCCGAACCTCGCCCTGATGCAGCTGAGCTCGAGCCTTTTCTGAAAGGTGTAGAGGCTTCTATTGACCGTGCCGCGGCTGCCAACCCGTATGTTGGCTATGTCGCCCTTCATCGCCTCAACCGGTTGGAGTATGCCAATGCGGTCCGCTCGCTTCTCGGATTGGACATCAATGTAAATTCCTTGTTGCCTGCTGACGATTTGAGCCACGGGTTTAACAACATCGCAGAGACTCTTACGACCTCTCCGGCTCTCCTAAAGGCATATGTGGATGCAGCGGGAAAGGTTAGCCGTTTGGCTGTTGGCGACCCAAATGCCACGCAAACAGAAACTACCTACAGAGTTCCACGTGTTGTTTCACAGACACGTCACATCGTTGGCACTCCCTTCGGCACACGAGGTGGCATTGCAGTTGTGCACAACTTCCCTGTCGACGGAGACTACATCTTCAAGCTTGCCTTTTACACCCACCAGCAGGGCTATCTCTTCGGCCAGAATCAAGGTAAAGGACAGCAGGTTGAAGTCGCAGTCAATGGAGTCCGTGTCGCACTCTTTGACATCGATCCCAAATGGAAAGTGGGACAAGATCTGAAAACCCCACCTATTTATGTCAAAGCTGGTCCGCAGAACATCTCCGCTGCCTTCATCAAACAGTTTGACGGTCCCGTTCAGGATGAGGTGCAGGCTTATGACCAGAGTCTCATCGACGTGAATGTTGCAAATCTTCCAGGTCTTACAACTTTGCCGCATCTTTATGATCTGGCGATTGTCGGTCCTGCGAAGATGGGTGTTGTCTCCGAAACTCCAAGCCGTCGCCGCATATTCATCTGCCAGCCAACTAAAGTTTCGCAAGAAGATCCATGTGCGCGCACTATCGTAGAAAACCTCATCAAGACAGCCTATCGGCGGCCGGCCTCGCACGCGAATGTCGAACTTGCTCTTACGTTCTATCGCGATCGGCGCAAACAGGGGAAAGATTTTGATGAGGGCATCCGCGTCGCCTTGCAGTCGATTCTTGCGAACCCTCAATTCATCTTCCGTTTCGAACATCAGCCCAACATACCTGGGCATGGACAATCACAACGAATCGACGATGTTGAACTCGCGTCACGCCTTTCATTCTTTCTGTGGAGTGCGCCTCCAGACGACGAATTGCTTTACGTTGCGGCGACTGGAACGCTGCACACCAATACTATTTTGCGGAAGCAGGTGCGGCGTATGCTGGCGGACACCCGTTCCAACGCACTAGCCACCAACTTCGCCGTCCAATGGTTGAACCTCAAGAACCTGAATGAAGTGCTTCCTGACCCCTATCTTTTCCCCAACTTCGATCACAATCTGGCGCAGTCCATGCTGCGCGAGACAGAACTCTTCTTCGGAAGTATCGTTCGCGAAGACCATAACGTCCTCGATCTACTTAACGCCGACTATACGTTTGTCGATGAGCGTCTCGCCAAACACTATGGAATTCCTAATATCGTTGGGAATCGATTCCGGCGTGTCGAAATCCGTGATGATAATCGACGAGGTCTGCTAGGCCAGGCAAGTATTCTTACGCTAACCTCTACAGCAAACCGAACGTCCCCAGTCACCCGCGGTAAATGGGTTTTGCAGGTCCTTTTTGGTGCCCCACCGCCACCACCCCCACCAAACATTCCAGCCCTCATCGAAGCAGGGGATGATATCAGCGTGCATACCGTCCGACAGAGGCTGGAGGAGCATCGCAAAAATTCCTCCTGCGCCTCCTGTCACTACCGCATCGATCCCGAAGGCTTCGCGCTCGAAAACTTCGATGCCACCGGCGCATGGCGTACATCCGACAACAGCTCGCCCATCGACAGTACAGGCATCATGTTCGATGGAACTCGTCTCGATAGTCCTGCCAGTCTTCGCCGTGCAGTTCTCAGTCACTCTGATACTTTCCTTCAGACCTTCACGGAGAATCTGCTCGCTTATAGCCTTGGCCGTGTTCCAGATTATCGCGACCGGCCATTAATCCGGTCCATCATTGCTCGCGCCGCCAGACATGAGTATCGCTTCTCTGATTTTGTCGAAGGAATTGTAGAAAGCCCCGGCTTTCAGAATCGCGGCCTTCCCGTTACCACACTTGCAACACAGCAAATCGCGACTGAAAAAAAATCGTTACTCACGAAAAACATTAATAGCAAAGCTATCGAGTTACAGAAAAATAAACTTCTTCCGAGCACTTTGTTTTAATAAGTAACTCACAACTTACTTGACACTACAAAAATATATCGTTACGATCACGGAACCAAGCAACAAATAACATGACCACAATGACGATGTCTTCCATTTCCGGCTCTTTCTACATGCGTAACCATATGCGCATGCGGGCTGGCATTGTCTCTGGTTGTTGTTGCTAGTCCCGCTCTTCTAAGCAATTCCTTTTTGAGAAAACTAAATAGGAACAACGACGATTCATCTGTCGATCCGTGTGGAGAACTTCTCCCAGATCACGCATGTTCTCTTGTCCGACGTTCTTTTGCCTAACAGCCTAACGACATTTGAGGAAGTGGCATGTTTATTACCAAACGACACATCTCTCGCCGTACTTTACTTCGCGGCGCGGGAGCTACTCTGGGCCTTCCATTGCTTGATGCCATGCTCCCGGCACTAACACCATTAGCGAAAGTGGCGAGTCTGCACAAGACGCGTCTGGCATGTGTCGAGATCGTTCACGGTGCGGCCGGCAGCACGCTAGACGGTACGAGTAAACACTATTGGTCGCCCAGCAAGGAAGGAACTGACTTTGAATTTACCCAAACGCTCAGTCCGCTGGAGAAGTATCGAAACTACCTGACGGTCATCTCCAATACAGATCTCAATCCAGCCGGAGCCTACGCGCCCTCGGAAGAAGGTGGAGACCACTTCCGGTCCAGCGCTGCTTTTCTAACAGCCTCTCATCCGAAGATGACTGAAAGTTCAGATATCTTTGCTGGAACTTCACTTGATCAGATTTATGCAGCCAAGGTAGGCCAAGATACACCGTTGCCTTCGATTCAACTCTGCATCGAAGACGTTGATGCAACGGGTGCATGCGCCTACGGCTACGCCTGCGTCTACTCCGATACGATCAGCTGGGCGTCTCCGACACAACCACTCCCTATGACGCTGGACCCTCGGGTTGCCTTTGAAAATTTGTTTGGCGACGGAAGTACCGCTGAGGAACGAGCTGACCGACGCTCCATTGACCGCAGCATCCTCGATGGGATTGTGCAGCAAATGCCTCGCCTGCGCGCAGACCTTGGCTCCAGTGACCGCGCCCGTCTTGATTCCTACCTTGAAGATCTTCGTGAGATTGAGCGACGCATCCAGAATATTGAGAAGTTCAACACAGCGCCGCGCAGTAGAGAAGCACTTCCGAAGGCTCCGCTCGGAGTTCCTGAATCGTATGAAGAACACGTGAAGCTGATGTTCGATCTCCAGGTGCTTGCGTTCATGACCGACACGACCCGGGTGTCTGCCTTCAAGATGAGCCGTGACGTCAACCAACGAGTGTTCCCCGGCAGCGGAGTTACTACCCCATTCCACTCCTGCTCGCATCATGGCGAAAGTCCAGCACATATCGCGGAATTCGCGAAGATCAATCTTTATCACGTCACGCTACTTGGCTATTTTCTCGACAAGCTGGCGGCCACGGCTGATGGCGATGGAACATTACTCGATCATTCCCTGGTTCTTTACGGTAGTCCAATGGGCGACTCGAACGTGCATAACCACAAGCGCGTTCCTATGCTCCTGGCAGGCCATGCCAACGGCACTGTACGCGGGAACTACCATCTGCGCACTCCGGATGGAACACCCACTGCCAATATCTACCAAACGGTCCTATCGCGTCTCGGTATCGATGTCCGTTCCATTGGAGACAGCACAGGCCAACTCTCCATCTAGCTCCCCATGATGAGAAAGGACAGAACTATGAGTCGCTCCTATCTATTGCAATTCGGCACTGTATTGATTGCGGCAACTCTGTCTACCGTTGCGTCTGCAATAGGCGAGACACATTCTTCCCTCGTGACAACAGCACATTCATCAGTTGATTCCGGAGAGCTTCTTCAAGCTGCCGAGAGCGACGATATTGATGCAGTGCGCAATCTTCTCCGACAGCACGTCAATCTAAATGCCGCTGCAGGTGACGGAATGACGGCGTTACATTGGGCTGCTTACAATGATGACACTGCTCTCACAAAGCTTCTTATCGACGCCGGCGCGATGACTGAAGCTCGCACGCGAGTCGGGGGTATTACTCCACTCATTCTTGCTGCGGAAAACGGGGATGCCGACCTCCTGAAGGTTCTGCTGGACGGCCGCGCCCAAGCGAACACGGCAAACAACAATGGAACCACCCCCTTGATGGAAGCTGCTGCTGCAGGCTCGGCCGCTGCGATGCAGGTACTCCTTGATCACGGCGCAACGGTCAACGCACGGGAGAAGACATATGGCCAGACTGCACTTATCTTCGCCGTTAGCCACAATCGTGTTGCCGCTGTCCGGCTTCTGCTGCAAAATGGCGCCGAATCTTCCGTCAAAACTACAGTCACAAAGCTGGCGCGTGTTTCTGTCGGTGTTGATGGCGATGCCTTGACCGATGTAAACAAACCAAATGAACAGGCTGCAACTGCGAAGAATGAAGAAAAGAAAACCGTAACGGATACTCAAGTAATAACTCCCGGCACAACTTCGAATTCGAAGAAAGATTCTTCCGATGCACCAGCAGAAAAGCCTCGAGCGAAAGATGAACTCACCTCGAATGGAGGAAAAGATACTAGTTCGTCCGGGAAGAAAAGCGCATCAGTAAAAGAGACAAACGGATCTGCGAAAAGGAAGGACGAAGCTGACGCCTACGGATTTACAGCAGAGGATCGCCGCAACCGCGTCTACGGTAGTCTCTCGCTAGGCGGTCTCAATGCCTTACATATCGCCGCAAGAGACGGCCAGATCGACGCCGCGAAAGCCCTCCTTGCTGCGCATACGGATATTAATGCAATTACAGATACCGACCACGCAACGGCTTTGATCCTCGCCCTCATTAATGGCCACTTTGATCTTGCCAGGTTGCTCCTGTCAAAAGGCGCCGATACGAAGCTTGTAACTACAGACGGCCTTGGCCCGCTGTATGCTCTCGTCGATGTTCAGTGGGCACCTCACACCTGGTATCCGCAACCGGTAATCTCGCAAGAGCACACGCCTTACCTCGAGCTGCTTGCAGAACTGCTCGAGCATCAGGCGGAGCCAAATATACAACTTTCACGTAAATTGTGGTTTCGTGTCTTTGCCAATGACGAAACATGGGTAGAAGCTGTGGGTGCTACACCATTCTGGCGCGCAGCCCTTGCCGGAGATTTGGCATCCATGCGCATCCTTATCGACCACGGTGCCGATCCAAAGCTCGCCACCAAAAGCGGGGACACACCCTTGATGGTAGCCGCGGGTCTTGGATGGGCCGCCTACTGGACCAGTAATGCACCCAGTCCTCGCATTGAGGCTGTGAAGTTTTGTCTCGCCCATGGTGGCGAAGTTAATACTAAGGATGCGAAAAGCTATACCGCGCTACATGGTGCAGCTTTTCGTGGAGATGACGCACTCGTCAAATTGTTGCTCGCAAACGGGGCCGATATCCATGCGACCACCAAAATGGGAGATACCGTTACCGACGCCGCAAATGGACTCTTCGAGCATGCACTAACTCACCCTCAAACAGTTGCAATGTTAGAGAGCCTTGGTGCAAAGAACTCGAATAACTGTCGGTCGAACGAGTGTGTTGTCCCCGCGAAGGAAGACAAGGTAGTCGCCACAGCCACAAAGCATCCAGCGAACGAGGCTCAAACACAAACAGATACTCATACGCCTCCTATTGGAGGGAGAAAGTAATGCACACAAAGAAGAACAAAGCAAAGAGTGAACACACTTCCCTGGATATTTTAAAAGCCATTTCTCATTCGCTTCACAAGCGTCGAGCATCATTTTTGACAGGTTTTCTCGCAGCAGGCTTACTTCTGGCGAGCGAAGGCACCTCGTTGATCCGTGGCAGCGTCTTCGCTTCCACCGGAGTGTCTGAACAGGAATTCACAGAGGGGGATACGCTTTTTATCACGAAAGTCAAACCCGTTTTGGACGGACAGTGTCTTCGCTGTCACGGCTCAAGCCTTCCACGCGGCGGCCTTCGGGTCGACTCGCGAGAAGCGCTTCTTCAGGGAGGCGGACGTGGTCCGGCTATCGTGCCAGGCCATCCCGAACAAAGCCTCCTCATTGAGGCAGTGCACCAGACGGGAGAGTTGAAGATGCCTCGCAAAGGAAAGCTTTCGGATGAAGAGATTCAGGCGCTCGCTGACTGGGTCAAAGTCGGAGCACCTTGGCCGAAAGATCAATAACTAGCAGGCGAATTACCTCCACCACGTCCATCTTCTCTCAATGCATTGACAACATGTTCCGAGGGATCGCTGGGATATTTTTTCTCAAATTCCCTCAAGAGAACCATTGAGCACACGCCGAGTTTAAGTGAAAGGTACAAATATGTTCGTAAAATTCCGAGGTTTGGCGCTTCTTTTGTCCGCGATATCTATCCCCGCTGCCGGGTTTGCTCAGAGTGTCACAGCAACTTTGCGGGGTACGGTACATGATCAGACCGGCGCAACAGTGAGGGGTGCCAGCATTACTGTAACCAATCTGGAAAAGGGCGAAAAGCGTGTGGTCACCACGAATGAATCTGGCGACTACGTTGTTCTTCAGCTTCCTGCGCAAGCTTATTCCATTGCAGTCACCGCTCCTGGCTTCAACTCCGTCGTCAATGATCATTTCGTGCTTCAGGTCAATCAGGAAGCCCGCTTTGATGCCACGCTCGCAGTTGGCAAGGTCTCAGAGGAGGTACAAGTAAGTGCCGGCGCACCTCTAATTCAGTCGGAAGACTCATTGAACGGCGCCGTCATCGATGAGCAGAAGATTAAAGAGTTGCCGAGCAATTCACGCTCTTTTTGGCAGTTAGCGCAGCTTGACCCGAACGTCAGTGCGCCAACCACTGGCTCCAGTCTGTTGACCCGCGGCGGCTTTGTCGTAGCGGGCATGACCGACGCGAGCAATAACTATCTGCTCGACGGCGCGGACGACAATGACTGGACTACCAGCCAGCCCACTGTTCGCCCCTCCGTAGAAGCCATCCGCGAATTCCGCATCATCAGTAGCATCGCACCGGCAGAGTACGGACGTCGCGCCGGTGGTCAGGTATTGCTCAGCACCAAGTCCGGCTCTAACCAGATCCATGGCACGGCATTTGCCTTCTACAGGAATGGTCACGCCAACGCTCGCTCTTATTTCACGACGACAGCTAATCCTCCATATCAAAGCAAACAACTTGGAGGCTCTATCGGCGGTCCTATTTGGCGCGATCGAAGTTTCTTCTTTGGATCGTATGAGGGTACCTTTACCGCAGCCTCACCCGGTGTAACTCTTTCCTTTCCCAACGCACAATATATTGCGGCAGCGCAGACAGGCGATTTCTCGTTCTTAACCGGAACACTGATCGACCCGGCCACTGGCAAACCGAACCCCAGCAAAAAGTTTGACCCCTCCACATTCTCTACAGTCAGCCGTTCCCTGCTCAATTACTTTCCAGCCGCCCAGACCGCTGCGGCGTCCAATAATTATGTAAACAACTTCGCCAACGTATCAAACAACCATCAAGTTACATTTCGTGTCGATCAAAAGCTTTCGGACAAACAAAACATCGCAGGCATTTATACGGTTCTGACCGGCAAAGATACTGGCACCTCAGGTGATTTTGTAGGAGCCACGACCACACCAAACTTCGGCGCAGTCGGTCCACATACCTACCAGCATGTCTCTTTCACACACGACTACATCTTTACTCCACGGATCTTTAACGAATTTCGTGGAGGATTTAACCGCATGGATGCCGGCTACCTCAACCAGGATCAAAAGTACGGCAATGTTGTCGGCCAGCTAGGGCTGCCGCAAGGTGGCAGCAATGGCTTGCAGGTAACAGACAATGGAAATCTGGGGGTGCCCTATGTAAGCATCGCTGGCTTCAGCACAATCGGTACCAACAATGACCCACAGTGGCGCGGAGACAATACGATTCATCTTGCCGATGGTCTCACTTGGGTTAAAGGAAACCACACGTTAAAGTTTGGCGCAGACTATTTCAACTTCTTCAAACACTCCTTTTTCGTAAGCACTGGACGCGGCTCCTTCTCTTTCACGAACACCACCTATACCGGCAACGCCTACGTGGACTTCTTGCTGGGCTACATCTCGAGCGACTCGTTTGGTACGGGCAACACACAACAATTTCCCCGCCAACGCGCCTTTGCTGGTTACTTCCAGGATGAGTGGAAGGTCAGCACATCTCTTACGCTCAACTACGGTATTCGCTACGATTACTTCACCCCTCACACCGAGGGTTATAACCTCATCAGCAAGTTTGATCCTGTTCAAAACGCCGTGCTCACTGGCGCAGGACAGGTCTACACAGTCAACAACAGCACCGGCCTTCTCCAGATCACTGGTAGTACACCTACCTTCAAGACCCTCTACGCAAAAACACCTAACGATTTTGCTCCCCGCATTGGCTTCGCTTACCGCGTAGGGGGTCGTCAGGATACCGTTATCCGCGGCGGCTACGGCATCTTCTATAACCTTGTTGCAGTGCAGACCTGGAACAGCGCAACCGCTCTTGGCGCACCCTTCCTGCTGAGCAAGGCTTACACCGGAACAAAATCTGCGCCGCTTACCTGGTCCAGTCCATTTGGTTCCACTCAACCGGTTGGCGGCGTCGGCGTTACCAGCATAGATCCCAATATTCAACGCCCCTACGTGCACGAATATAGTTTCGGAGTCCAGCATCAGTTTGGCTCGAACACACTAATTGAACTCAGCTACCAGGGTTCAAAGGGAACGCACTTCGTCAGCAACTACGCCTTAAACAATCCGGCCTTGGCAACACGCATCGCGAATCCGTCGGCATCCATTCAATCTCTTCGTCCGTTCAATAACATTGGAAGCAAATCGCAGTGGGGTTCCATCTCTACGGTTAATGCTGGACTCTCCACCAACTACAACAGTCTCCTTTTACGTGCGGAGAAGCGTTATAGCAACGGCCTGAACTTCCTGTCCTACCTCGTCTATGCGAAGTCGATGGATTCAAATACCACGCCACAGGACCCGTCGAACCCTCAAGCAGATTGGGCTCCTTCCGACTACGATCAAAAGTTGCGTTTTGTAACCTCCGGCATCTACGACTTACCCTTCGGGCATGGTCGTAAGTGGCTAAGTGACACACATCCGGCTTTGGCTGCAGTCGTCGGTGGATGGCGTGCCACCACAGTACTCACCTTGCAGAGTGGGCGTCCCTTCACTGTCTCCACCACCGATGCTATAGCTTCGAACACAGGCGCCAGCGATCGCGCTTTTGCCATAACTGGAGCCAATCCCAACGCCAGCGTAGACGCAAACGGCAAGCCGACTCGCACAGTAAACAACTGGTTCAATACGACTGCTTTTCGCGCGAATGATCCGAGAAATGCAAGCACTACTTCAACCTCTGTCTATAGTTTCGGAACAGCCTCTCGCAACAGCCTTCGTGGGCCTGGTCTGCAAAACGTCGACTTCGGTTTAATTCGTCAAATTCCACTCTTCCGCGAACACCAGAACCTTGAATTCCGCGCGGAAGCGTTCAATATTCTCAACCATCCAAACTTCGCAAATCCAAACTCTAGTTATTCCAGTCCCACCACGCTGGGCACAATCACTTCGACTGTCGGCAGCAATCTCTCCACAGCAACAGGAGCGAATCGGCAACTCCAATTCGCACTCAAAGTCAATTTCTAATTCCGCAGAGCGAGTGAGGCGATCCCTCGCTCCTCTGCTTCATATTTTCGAGCGTAACAACGCTAAGGATAAAGACCGATGAACTTCCATCTCAAACGTTTTGCTGGCTTTACCACTCACCTTGCCGTGCCAGCCTTTCTTCTCGCGACTTTAAATACGTTCTCTGTAACCACTCAAGCAGAAGAACTAAAATCCGCGACACGTTATGTGTCAGACCACTCATCACACTCTGTCTTTCTCGAAGATCTCACATGGCCGGAGCTCTATCGGGCTATTCATGAACAGGGTAAGACCACCGTTCTGATCTTCAACGGTGGTACTGAGCAGCGTGGACCACAGGGGGCCATTGGCGGCCACACATTTATTGCCCGTGCCACAGCAGAGGGTATCGCACAAAAGCTGGGCAATGCCATCGTCGCTCCTGTCAATCCATTCTCCCTGAACCGGGCAAATCCAGAGCAGCCCGGTACCATCGGTATATCAAGTGCGCTATTTACACAGATCAACCAGGAAGTCACAGAACAGCTCATTCAGAACGGATTCAAAATTGTCGTCCTGCTTGGCGATCATGGCGGGGGCCAGCATGAGCTCAAGGATCTTGCCCAAAAGCTCGATGCAAAGTATTCACCTACCGGTGTGCGTGTTTTCTACTCGGACGGCCCTTACGACAAGGCAAATGAGTCTTATTTTGATTGGCTCGACAAAAACGGGTATCCTCCCAGTCAGCACGCCGGCTTGCCTGACACCTCGGAACTCCTTTATCTAGAGGGCAAAAACCAGAATTGGGTGCGTAAAGATCTTCTGCCTGTCTCTCTCGGCGATTCGCCCCGCAAGCACGGGGACGCATCGGCTCCCTCTGACAAACGAGTGAACAACGGTATCGTCGGCGACGCACGTCGCTCCAGCGTCGCACTGGGCAAGCGGTTTATCGATCTAAAAATCGAGTACGGTGCCGAAGAGATCCGCTCCTTTCAACAGCAAACAGTCGCAACTCCGGCAGCTATCCAACAATAAGAACCTTTTGCCTCTGAATCTGCAGGCATTTAAACTATGACAGACAATAGAAACATCATTCTGGAGATCGATCCCTCATGTCGTCAACACTTTCGTTAGATCACACTCAAGCTTTCTCTACGGAATCTGCTACCGCTCCGCTCGCCTTCCTCTATGAGCACCCGCAGTGGTTTGCGTCTGTCTTCGCAGAGTTGGAACGCCGCGGCACTCCCTTCCAGAAGCTCTTTGCACCAGATCATTTCTATGCGGTCGACGATATCGGCCGCCCATCGTTCCGTGTTCTCTTCAACCGCATGAGTCCTTCCGCAGACCGGCGTCAGCATGGCTCCAGCATCTTCCACACCCTCTCCTGGCTGCGACATCTTGAGTTGCAGGGAGTCCGCGTCGTCAATGGATCCAAGGCCTTCCAGTTTGAAATCTCCAAGGCGCTGCAACACTCCCTCCTGCAGTCACTAGGCCTTCGCTATATTCCGTCCCGTGTCATCCATAGAATTGAGCAGGCAATTCCCGCGGCACAAGGGCTACGCTTTCCCGTCATCGTTAAGCCCAACGTCGGCGGCAGTGGTGCAGGTATCGTCCGGTTTGACACACCGCAACAGCTTGAAGCGGCAGTGCGCGAAGGAAGTATTCAGCTCGGCTTCGATCACATCGCTCTCGTGCAGGAGTTTGTTCCAGCTCGTGGCGGCTTCATCACCCGTGTCGAAACTCTCGGAGGCAAGTATCTCTATGGCATTCAAGTTCACCTGAGTGGAGAGACATTTGACCTCTGCCCGGCCGATATCTGCCAGACGGCCCGCGGTGAAGCGCTGACGAACGCCTGCGTCCTCGAAGCTTCCAAGGCCGGACTTAAAGTCGAAGGCTACACGCCCCCGGAGAAGATCATCACCGAGATCGAGCGCATCGTGGCTGCAACCGGAATCGATGTAGGCGGTATCGAATATATCGTCGACGATCGCGATGGAGAAATCTACTAC
>Ga0193753_10000479_pt1 | contig 39591 bp, 22 predicted proteins | sample H1c2metaG_FD_144925 | JGI IMG/M metagenome (GOLD analysis project Ga0193753, IMG submission 144925) | Soil microbial communities from a riparian zone of the East river system, Colorado, United States - H1c2 | ecosystem: Environmental > Terrestrial > Soil > Riparian zone | place: USA: East...
GTCGGCGCCTGCGCCCGCGCCGGCCCCGACCTCGCCGACCACGCCGCAGGAGACCCCGGCGCCGACCGCGCAGCCGACCTCGCCGGGCGAGGCGCCGACCAGCGAGCCGGTCCCGGCCGACAGCTCGTCGGAGCCGGCCCTGCCGGCCGCGCCGGCCGCGACCCCGCCCCCGGACGAGGTGGTCAACCGCGGACCGGGCGGACAGTCCGGCTTCGTCGACATCCGCCTCAACCTCACCCTGACCAACGAGAACGTGTTCGCCGAGCCGGGCGAGACGATCCCGAGCGTGCCGGGCTGGCGGTTCGGGCGGCCCAACTCGCTGGGGACGCTGTTCTTCGACAACTACGACACGCGCTTCTCCGGCTACGAGACGCTGTCGCACGCCGTTCTCTACAAGAACTACAACCGGGCCGAGTGGGAGGTCGAGGGCGCGCTGGTGCTGCGCATCAACGACCTGGCCGAGCGCTCGATCGACCTCAGCGACGCCGGCTCCTACGTCCGGGTGGCGCGCTGGACCGACCCGACCCGCAAGAAGAAGGAGCTGGTCTCGCTGACCGCGTTCCCGACCTCGAGCGACCGGTTCCGGCTCGGCTACAGCTGGCTCCGGCTGGGCTACAGCTGGCGCCTGTCGTGGGGCGGCTCGCCCGAGTACCAGCGCAGCCGCGCGGCGGTGCCGGGGGTGAAGCTGCAGTGGGAGAACGAGCGGGTCTACGCCTACGTCGGCGCGAAGTCGGCGGTGGTGCTCGACCGGTCGACCGCCGAGGAAGAGGCGGTGGTCGCGGTCCTGGCCGGCGGCGGCGTGGACGTCACCGACATGCTGCGGGTCGAGGCCAACGGCGGCTACTTCGATCGCGGCGGCAACGAGCTGCAGGACGTCATCACCGAGAAGGTTCGCCTGTACGGCGGCTCGGTCCAGGTGGCGCTGCACAAGAACGAGCCGGTGACCTCGTCGGTGGACTACAAGCTCTACCGCAACGACCCGGAGCGCGCGTACCACATCTTCGCCACCGAGGAGTACCCGGGCGGCCTCAGCTGGCTGGTCGCGGCCGAGGCCACCGCGCTGGGCCAGACGCTGAAGGATCCGGAGGTCTCGGGCGGCACCAAGGTGCAGCTCGGCCTGGCCGGCGACATCAACACGCGCGTGAAGTACAACCGGTCGCGGTTCCGCCTGGACCTCCAGTACCGCGACCTGGCCTTCATCCTCCACGCCACGCCGTCGCTGCCGACCTACTCCGACTTCCCGCCCCAGTACGAGCGGACCGGCAACTTCTTCGCCGCGGTCGGGGCCGACCAGAACTTCGCCGGCACCGGCCTGACGCTCGGCCTCATCGCCGGCGTCGACATGCCGGCCACGCTCAAGACCCCGACTGGATCGATCCCGGGCGACATGGTGGAGGGGAACGGCGAGTCGACCGCGGTGGTGCGCAACGAGGGCGACATCACGGTGTTGCCGCCGGGCGAGGACGCGCTGCCCCAGCTGGCCCTCAAGCTCACCAGCCGGCTCGACTTCGCCGAGTCGTTCGCCGCGCTGACCGACATCTATTACACGCGCGATCCCAACCAGACCCGCCTGGTCCGCAACGACCCGGAGGCGCCGCTTCGCCGCGAGTTCGGCGAGTTCAACCAGCTCGGCTTCAACTTCACCCTGCAGGCGAAGTTCTAGTCGCTCGGCGCGGTCGCCCGGCCGGCTGGCCGCGGCCAGCCGGGCGTCGGGCGTGTCTACAGCCCGCCGAGCTCGTCGATCACTCCCTGGATCCCCTCTTCCTGCTCGTGGGCCGACTGGACCACCGCGTCGGCGTACGCCTGCGAGAATTCGGGCTCACCCGGCTGCGGCGGGTGCTTGGGCGGCGGCTGGCCGATCGATCCGCCGATGCCCCAGGTGGTGCCGGACGGATCCTCGTGCGTGTTCCAGCCCTGCGCCAGGCCTTCCATGTAGTCGCCGAACCGATCCTTGCGCGCGCGGTGGATGTAGAGCACGCGGCCGTCGCCGACGCCCCAGGCGTAGAAGGTGGCGCTGCTGTCGCCCTGGGTGAGGAGCGTCTGCAGGTGATGGATGCCGGGCGGGAAGTACTGGCTCGGCGTGGTCCGGTCGGACCAGTTCGTGATGGCCGGGATGTCGCAGCCGATGCAAGGGGCGCTCGCCTCGGCGGTGGTGAGCTCGCCCGGTCTGGACGGATCTTCCATCGACACGCAGCCGGTCACGAGCAGGGCGGCCAGCGGGCCGAGGACGAGCGGGAGACATCGACGCATCACGCGACTCCTTTCGATTTCGATTTCACGCACGAAGACGCTCACTCGAAGACGACCACGCTCTCGACCCAGGCCCCGCGCCCGGCGGCCAGCCAGGCCCGCCGCGCATCGCGCAGCGCCGCGGCGGCGACCTCGCCCCCGGCGATGCGCGCGCGCAGATCGCCGAAGAAGGCGCGGGCGTCGGCGTCCGGGATCGGCTCGGCCGAGGCGATCACCGCGCGGGCCCCGGCGAACACGAACGCGGCCGGCAGGCTCCACGACTCGTGCAGCACCGCCGCGACGCGGCTGGCCCGGCACGCGGCCAGGATCACCAGCGGCGCGCCGTCGAGCGACGCACCGCGCACGGCCGCGGCGCTGAGCGCGTAGCGGCCGGCCGGGTCCGGCGACAGGGCCAGGAACGACGCGTCCGACTCGCCGAGGTTGACCAGCCCGTGGGCGTGGAGCTCGATGGCGGTCGCGTCGCGCATGGCGGCCAGCACCCGGGCCGGGGTCGCCTCGGGGCCGGACACCCGCGCGCCGCCGCCGTCGTCGGGCCACGGGGCCAGGCGGGGCAACCCGAGCCCGGCGGGCGGCTCGACGTCGCTGACCACCAGCGGGCGGGCCGACAGCGGCGGCGCGGCCTCGAGCGGATGGCGGCGCGCGGCCCGGTAGCGCCAGGCCAGCCTGTCGGGCAGGAGGCCGGGCAGGCCGTGCAGCGGCGGGCGGGCCAGCACGTCGACCGCGTCGCAGCCGGCCAGGCGATCGACCAGCGCGGGCGGGACCAGCGTGGTCGGATCGATCGCCGGCGTCCGCCGCTGCTCGTCGACGTGGATCGCGGTGGCGCCGTCGGCGCCGCGCACCACCGCCATGCGCAGGCGGTCGTCGATCGCGACGCCGAGCGCGCAGCGGGTCGGCGCGGCCAGGCCGCTCTCCCCGGCCAGGAGAGCGAGGGCGCGATCGGCGTCGCCGCGCCGCGCGGCGGCAAAGGCGAGCACGTTGTAGCTGTACGCGCGCGCCTTGCGTCCCTCGGCGCTCCAGGCCGGCAGCTCGTCGGCGGCGCGGATCGACGCCTCGAGCAGCGCCTGCCCCGCGGCCGGGTCGCGATCGATGAGCAGGCGGCCCTCGGTGTGATCGATGAGCGCGCGGTGGGCCGGGGTGGTGGTCGGGTCGGCGCGCAGCCCGGCGAGGTCGGCGCGGAGCGCGGCGACCTCCTCGTCGCTGCCGCCCTCGCGCAGGAGGTGGGCGGCGACGAACGCGCCCTGCAGGGTGGCCGGGTGGGCGGCGCACGGCTGCCCGGCCGGGCGCGCGGCGGCGAGCTCGCGGGAGGCGTCGGCGAAGCGGACCTGGTTGAGCAGCACCATCGCGGCCAGCTCGTGGGCCCAGGCGCGGTCCTCGCAGCTGTCCGGGTGGCGCAGCGTCATCTCGCCGGCGTACGCGCGGGTGAGCGCCAGGCCGGAGCCGAGCGCGTCGTCGCTGACCGCGTGGAGGCCGGCAAAGGCGGACAGGAGGTTGTCGAGGTTGGCGCCGATCGCCTCGGTGCGGGCGATGCGCCACGCGTCGGTCAGCGCGCGGCGGGCCTCGGGCAGGCGGTGGAGGTCGACGTAAACCTCGGCCAGCATCGAGCCGAGGCGCATGCAGCGGTAGGGCAGGGCGGCGGCGCCGCACCGCTCGAGCGCGCCCATGAGGATCGACTCGGCGGCGAACAGGTCGCCGCGCGCGGTGCGAACCAGGGCCTCCTGCTCGGCGGCGAGCAGGTCGAACCATGGATCGCCGGTGGCGCGGGCCACCCGGACGAACTCGACCAGGTCGTCGCCGGCGACGGTGCGGCCGTCCGGCCCGAGCAGGACGAGCGCGCCGAGCAGGAGGTCGGTCGCGCCGGCCCGGCGGATCGCGTCCAGGTAGCGCGCGCGGGCGGCGCCGGTCGGCCGCTCGCCGGCGCGGATCGCGGCGTAGGTGCGGGCCAGCGGGGCGCGGCGCGCGAAGTCGGCCGCCGCGGTGGTGTCGACCGCGCGGACCAGCCGGCCCGGCGTCCCGGCTCCGTCGAGCGCCGCGGCCAGCGGGCGGAGGGCGAGGGCGCGCTCGCGGGTCGGAGCGGCGCGCAGCGCGTCGAGCAGGAACAGGCGGGCCATGCCGGGCCGGCGGCGGGCGTCGTCGATCGCGAAGCCGGGCCCGCCGGCGACCAGGTCGATGCCGCCGGCCAGGATGCGCTCGTCGAGCGCGGTCCGCTCGTCGGCGTCGCGGGCCAGCGCGCGGGCGCGGGCGCGGGCCTCGGTCGACCAGCCCGGCTCGCCGCGCGCGGCCACCCGGCCGAGCTCCTCGATGGCGCCGCGGACCAGGCCGAGGTCGCGGAGGGCCAGGGCCCGGTTCCAGCCCGCGGCCTGGTGGTCCGGTGCGTCGGACAGGGCGCCGTCGGCCAGGGTCAGCGCCGCCTCGGGATCGCCGCGGCCGAGCTCGAGGGCGGCGCGGTCGGCGGCCAGGTTGGCGCGGTCGGCGGCGGCGCGGCCGCCCGGCGCCGGCGGCGCCTCCGCCGCGCGCTCGAGGTAATCGGCCGCCTGGCGGGTGTCGCCGGCCATGAGGTAGAGGACGCCGACCCCGTGCAGGTCGCCGCGCCGCTCCAGCTCGGCCAGCACCGCCAGCTCGGCCAGCACCGCCAGCGGCGCGCGCGCGCCGCTCGAGTCACCGCGCGCCACGCCGTACGGGCGATGCCCCGCGGCCGGCGCCCACGCCACTCGCGCCTCCATCCCGCGCTCGGCCGGCAGCGCGATCGCGACCGCGGCGCGCGGCGCCTCGCCGGCCGGCCCGCCGATGCCCAGCCCGAGCAGCACCCAGGTGGCCGCCGCCGCCGCCGGCAAGGCCAGCCCGGCCGCCGCGCCGATGCGGCGCGCGCGCATGCGATGGCGCGAGCGGGCCGAGTCGATGGATCGAACCTCGACCTCGCGCGGCGGCGCGGCGGTCGCGTCGGCGGTCGCGGTCGTGGTCGCGGCGGCGGTCGTCGTCGCGCTGGCCATCACCGGCGCGGGCACCGACACCAGCGCCGGCGCCCGCGGCGCGGCCAGCTCGATCAGCTCCTCGCTGGCGGCGGCGAGCTGGAGCGCGTCGGCCAGCTCCTCCTGGCACGCCGCGCACTCGGCGAGGTGATCGCGGACCAGGTCGGCCTCGACCTCGCCGAGCTGGCCGTCGACCAGCGCGTGGACCAGGTCGCTCTCGCTGCACGGGCGCGTCATGGCGCCTCTCCTTCGCCGCTGGCGCCCATCTGGCGCAGGAGGATGTGCTTCAGCTTGAGCCGCGCGCGCAGGAGCCGGGTGCCGACCGTGCTGGTCGGGATGCCCAGCTCGCCGGCGATCTGCCGGTACGATCGCCCGGCCAGGTGGAGCTCGTAGGCGCGGCGGAACTCGCCGTCCAGCTCGCAGACCGCGGCGCGCACCTGCTCGGTGGTGACGTTGGCCCACGGCTGCGGCGCGCTCGTCTCCGGCGACGGCTGGTCGACCGCGATCGGGCCCGAGCCCTCGAGCAGCGGAGCGCGGCGCGCGCGCCGGCACCGGTCGAGGAACAGGTTGTTGAGGATGGTGACCAGCCAGGCGCGCACGTTGGCGTCCTCGGGCAGCCGGTGCCACGCGCGCAGCGCGCGCTCGAAGGTGTCCTGGACCAGATCGCGCGCGTCGGCGTCGCTGCGGCACAGCCGCCCGGCCAGCCGGGTGAGGAGCGACTGGTGCACCCGCACCGCCTCCTCGAACCGACGCGGCGCGAGGCCGGGCAGCGCGGCGAGCGGGCCGCGTACGATGGCGCCGGCAGCCCGACTGCGCATCGGCTCGGCCCCCACGTCGTCAGCCGTGAGATAGCCTCCCTCGCCCTCCGGGCTCGGTCGCCTGACAGAAGCGTCGATGCGGGCCATCCTTCCTCTGAGAAGCGGGTCTCGGACTCTTCCGCGCGAATCGCTCGCGCGGAGGGGGCAGAGTGCGTTGTGCAACATGCGCACCCGGTCGCCGGGCCGGATTTTCAGCGGTGTGGCCCGATCCGGTGGCGCAGCCGTCCACATCGCGCTGGGGCCAGTGACTCGTCGGGCCACAGTGGGCTCGCAGTGAGACCTCTCCATCGCGGCCCGCTCGCGGCCCGCTCGCGGCTGTCTCGCGGCCGTCTCGCGTCGCTCGTCGGTCGACCGTCGGTCACCGCTTCTGCGACGGTGGCGAGCGTGTCGATCCTTGCGTCCAGCCGAGCGACACCAGGGGTTTGCGGGGGCCGGAGTGGCTTTGGGCTCGCGGGGGAATATGAGAGGATGCGCGCGCCCGGGGCCCACCGGACCTACCCGCGCAGATCCGCACGCATGGACGCGATCCTCGACTTCTTCCGCTGGCTCATCCACCTCATCCGCGAGCCCGGCGAGCTCGTCGTGTGGGGCGGCTACCCGGGCCTCTCCCTCATCGTCTTCCTGGAGACCGGCGCGCTGGCGTTCTTCCTGCCGGGCGACTCGCTCCTGGTCATGGCCGGCCTCTACGCCGCCCAGGGCTCGCTCGACATCCTGCTCCTCAACCTGATCCTCATCCCGGTCGCCATCGCCGGGCCGATCTGCTCCTACTACATCGGCGGCAAGATGGGCCCGCACCTGTTCAACCGGCCGCGCTCGCGCCTGTTCCGACCCGAGCACCTCCAGGCCGCGCACCGCTTCTACGACAAGCACGGCGGCAAGGCGATCGTCATCGCCCGCTTCATGCCGATCGTGCGCACCTTCGTCCCGGTCATCGCCGGCATGGGCGGGATGGGGCTCCGCCGCTTCCACCTCTACAACGTCATCGGCGGAGCCGCCTGGGTGCTGTCGATGACGCTCATCGGCCTGGTGCTCGGCACTCGCTTCCCGATCCTGGTCCGCCACCTCGAGAAGGTCATCGTGGTGGTGGTGCTCGCATCCCTCATCCCCGCGATCGTCGGCTTCGCGCGCGTGCGACTGCAGGCCCGCCGCGAGGCCGCCACCCCCGTCAAGCCCCCGGAGTCGCCGCGATGACAGTCCCCAGCGCCACGGTTCGCGGTCGCCGCCGCCTGCCGCCGCACGTCCGCATGCTGCTCGGCCTCATCATCGGGGCCACCTTCGGGCTCATCGCGAACGCCCTGTGGGCCGACAGCGCCACGCTCGAGTGGATCGTCAGCAACCTGGCCGATCCGACCGGCAAGATCTTCATCAAGTTCTTGCTCATGCTGGTGGCGCCGCTCCTGTTCGCCGCCCTGGTCATGGGCATCGCCGAGCTCGACCTGGCCCAGCTCGGGCGGCTGGGCGCGCGAATGCTCGGCTACACCGTCGTGGTGTCGGCGATCGCGGTCGCGATCGGCCTGGTCATGGTCAACCTGGTCAAGCCGGGCGCCGGGATGCCCGACGAGATGCGCGAGCGCGCGCTCAAGTCGGACGTCGAGAAGCGGCTGCTCTACTTCCTGGTCGACCTGCCGGAGACGCCGCCCGAGGTGGCCAAGGCGATCGCGGCCAAGCCGGTGGTGCCCAAGGCGCCGGAGCAGTCGGTCGCCGATCTGGTCATGTCGATGGTGCCGGACAACGTCATCGGCGCGGCCGGCTCCAACGCCACCCTGCTCGGCGTCATCGTCTTCGCGCTGGTGTTCGGGGTCGCGCTCGCGTTCACCCCCACGCCGGCGACCGAGCGGCTGCGCGAGGTGATCCAGGGCCTCTACGACGTGCTGATGAAGCTCATCGAGGGGATCCTGTACTTCGCGCCGCTCGGGGTCGGCGCGCTGCTGTTCAGCATGACGGCCCGGCTCGGGTTCGACATCCTGCAGCAGCTGGCCGCCTACGTCGGCGTGGTGCTGGCCGCGCTGGCCATCCACATGTTCGGGGTCTACTCGCTGTCGGTCCGCTTCCTGGGCGGGATGAGCCCGATCCGCTTCTTCCGCGGGGTCAGGCTGGCCATGGTGACCGCGTTCTCGACCGCGTCGTCGAACGCCACCCTGCCGACCGCGCTGAAGGTGGCCGAGGAGGAGCTGAAGCTGCCCCGCCAGGCCAGCCGCTTCGTCTTGACGGCGGGCTCGGCGATGAACCAGAACGGCACCGCGCTGTTCGAGGGGGTCACGGTCCTGTTCCTGGCCCAGCTGTTCGGGGTCCACCTGGACATGAGCCAGCAGCTCCAGATCATGATCATCTGCATCCTGGCCGGGATCGGCACGGCCGGGGTCCCGGCCGGATCGCTGCCGGTCATCGCGATGATCCTGACCATGTTCCACATCCCGCCCGAGGGGCTGGGCCTCATCCTGGGTGTCGATCGCTTCCTCGACATGTGCCGGACCTCGCTCAACGTCGTGGGCGACCTGGCCGCCGCGGTCTACGTGTCGCGCGGGGTCAATGAGGAAAGTTCAGACTACCCGCAACCTTCGCCGCCCTAGCCTATGGTCACGCCGACTCGGCTCGGGTATACGAACAGCCCTTCACGTGGCAAGGACAGGAACTTCATGAGAAAAACCGTTTGGAGCGCCCGCAGCTGGCTGATGCTGGGCAGCTGCCTCCTGGTCGCGGCGGCGACCTTCCTCTTCGCGCCCGAGGTTCTCGGTAGCGAGAAGGATCTCAAGATCCCCGACCTCGAGACGGTCCATGTGCTCGGGACCAACGCGCGCGTGCTGCTGTTCGCCGGCCTCGGCGTGTGCCTGCTCGGGATGCTGTTCGGTCTGGTGATGTACCAGCGCGTGCGCCGCCTGCCGGTGCACAAGTCGATGCTCGAGGTCTCGGAGCTCATCTACGAGACCTGCAAGACGTACCTCCTGACCCAGGGCAAGTTCATCCTCCTGCTCGAGGCGTTCGTCGGCGCGGTGGTGGTCTTCTACTTCGGCTACCTGCAGAAGATGTCGCCCGGCGACGTGGCGCTCATCGTCATCTTCAGCCTGATCGGCATCGGCGGCAGCTTCAGCGTGGCGTGGTTCGGTATCCGCATCAACACGTTCGCCAACTCGCGCACCGCGTTCGGCGCCCTGCGCGGCAAGCCGTACCCCTGCTACGACATCCCGCTCCGCGCCGGCATGAGCATCGGGACGCTGCTCATCTGCGTCGAGCTCATCATGATGCTGGCGATCATCCTGTTCCTGCCCAACATCGCCGGGCCGTGCTTCGTCGGCTTCGCGATCGGCGAGTCGCTCGGCGCCGCGGCGCTGCGCATCGCGGGCGGCATCTTCACCAAGATCGCCGACATCGGCTCCGACCTGATGAAGATCGTCCTCAAGATCAAGGAGGACGACGCGCGCAACCCGGGTGTCATCGCCGACTGCACCGGTGACAACGCCGGCGACTCGGTCGGCCCGACCGCGGACGGCTTCGAGACCTACGGCGTCACCGGCGTGGCGCTCATCCTCTTCATCATGATGGCGGTGCCCGGCACGGTGCCCGGCTTCCAGCAGGTGCAGCTGCAGCTGCTCACCTGGATCTTCGTGATGCGCGTCCTCATGATCATCACGTCGATCGTCTTCACCAAGATCGCCGACATCGGCTCCGACCTGATGAAGATCGTCCTCAAGATCAAGGAGGACGACGCGCGCAACCCGGGCGTCATCGCCGACTGCACCGGTGACAACGCCGGCGACTCGGTCGGCCCGACCGCGGACGGCTTCGAGACCTACGGCGTCACCGGCGTGGCGCTCATCCTGTTCATCATGCTGGCGGTCCCCGCCCGTGTGCCCGGCTTCGAGGCGGTGCAGCCCCAGCTGCTCACCTGGATCTTCGTGATGCGCGTCCTCATGATCATCACGTCGATCGTCTCGTACTGGATCAACGACCTGTTCGCCTCGGCCCGCTACAAGAACGCCGACAAGATGAACTACGAGCACCCGCTGACCACGCTGGTGTGGCTGACCTCGCTCATCTCGGTGGCGGTCACCTTCATCGCGTCCAAGGCGATCATCCCCAGCCTGCACGGCGACACCACGCTGTGGTGGAAGCTGTCCGCCATCATCACCTGCGGCACCCTGGCCGGCGCGCTCATCCCCGAGTTCGTCAAGGTGTTCACCTCGACCAGCTCCGGCCACGTGCGCGAGGTCCTGACCTCGTCGCGCAAGGGCGGGGCGTCGCTCAACATCCTGTCCGGCCTCACCGCCGGCAACTTCAGCGTGTTCTGGCTGGCCACGCTGATGGCGGCGCTCATGGGCGGCGCTTACTACGTCAGCACGCTGGGCTTCGCCTACAACGCGGCGACCGGGGCCGGGATCATGGTGTACCCGGCAGTGTTCGCGTTCGGCCTGGTCGCGTTCGGCTTCCTCGGCATGGGCCCGGTGACGATCGCGGTGGACTCGTACGGCCCGGTCACCGACAACGCCCAGTCGGTCTACGAGCTCTCGGTCATCGAGGAGATCCCCGGCATCCGCGAGGAGATCAAGCGCGACTTCGGCTTCGATCCGCAGTTCGAGAAGGCCAAGTCGGCCCTCGAGGAGGCGGACGGGGCCGGCAACACGTTCAAGGCGACCGCCAAGCCGGTGCTGATCGGCACGGCGGTGGTGGGCGCGACCTGCCTCATCTTCTCCATCATCCTGACCCTCATGACCGAGGCCGGGCACGGCGACCACGCGGCCGGGGCGGCGTTCGTCATGGAGAAGCTGTCCATCCTGAACCCGCTCTTCATGATCGGCCTCATCATGGGCGGCGCCATCATCTACTGGTTCACCGGCGCATCGACCCAGGCGGTGGTGACCGGCTCGTACCGGGCGGTCGAGTTCATCAAGGACCACATCCGCCTCGAGGAGGGTGTGAAGAAGGCGTCGGTCGAGGACTCGAAGAAGGTGGTGGCCATCTGCACGAACTACGCGCAGAAGGGCATGTTCAACATCTTCCTGACCACGTTCTTCGCCACCCTGGCGTTCGCGTTCTTCGACGAGTTCTTCTTCATCGGCTACCTGATCTCGATCGCCATCGTCGGGCTGTACCAGGCCATCTTCATGGCCAACGCGGGCGGCGCCTGGGACAACGCCAAGAAGGTGGTCGAGACCGAGCTGAAGGAGAAGGGCACCGAGCTGCACGACGCCACGGTCGTGGGCGACACGGTGGGCGACCCGTTCAAGGACACCTCGTCGGTCGCCATGAACCCGATCATCAAGTTCACGACCCTGTTCGGCCTCCTGGCCGCCGAGGTCGCGATCAAGATGGGCCACCAGTCGCGCGTGGCCCTGGCCGCGGCGTTCTTCGCGGTCGCCCTGGTGTTCGTGTGGCGGACGTTCTACGCCATGCGGATCAAGGAAGAGGCGGTCGCGGCGCCGGCGGCCAGCACCGAGAACAAGGCGGCCGCGCGCTCGGCCTGATCCTCGGATCGCCCTCGGCGCCGACCGGCGAGGTCGGGCGGCGAGACCTGGACGAAGGGAGCGGGTGCGTCACGGCACCTCGCTCCCTTCGCGTTTTCGGGGCGCACCCGAGGTAGTTGCTCCGCCGACCTCGACGCACTCCGGGGAGCCGGCTCGATTGTAGTGCGGATCATGGTGATAACGCCCGACCGAGGTGCTCGCAGGGGACGCAAGCTGGCGTTCGGGCGCGATTCTCGAAGTTTCGGTTGCGAACGCCGCACCGCAAACCAGACTGCCGGAATCGGATGCCGCCCACCGATCCGCACCCGGAGAATGCCGTGGAGGCGGCGACGAGCGAGAGCCGTGGTCTGGCCATCGTCGGGATCGGGGCCTCGGCCGGCGGCCTGGAGGCGCTCGAGCTGCTGTTCGCGGCCATGCCGGAGGACAGCGGCATGGGCTTCGTCGTCCTCCAGCACCTGTCGCCGGACTTCGAGAGCCGGATGGTCGAGCTGCTCGGCCGGCGGACTCGCATCCCGATCCAGCAGGTGACCGACGGCGTCCTGGTCGAGGCCAACCACATCTATCTCATCCCGCCGCGCAAGGACATGATCCTGTCGGGCGGGCACCTGCTCCTGACCGACAAGGACCCGGCCCGCGGCCTCACCCTGCCGATCGATCACTTCCTGCGCTCGCTGGCCCAGGACGTGGGCGGGAACGCGATCGCCGTCATCCTGTCCGGCACCGGCAGCGACGGATCGCGCGGCATCAAGGAGATCCACGAGGCGGGCGGCCTCATCATCAGCCAGGATCCGAAGAGCGCGCGCTTCGACGGCATGCCGCGCAGCGCGATCGACACCGGCGTGGTGGACCTCGAGCTGGCCCCCGCCGCGATCCCGGAGGCGCTCATGCGCTACCGGGCCGGGTCGCTGTCGGGCGCCGACTACGCCCAGTCGATCGAGGCGCCGGTCCCGAGCAGCCCGATCGGGCAGATCCTCGAGCTGGTCCGCGGGCAGTACGGGATCGACTTCGCCCACTACAAGCCGAGCACGGTGCACCGGCGGATCGAGCGCCGCCTGGCCATGTCCCGGCTCGACGACGTCGAGGCCTACGCCAGGCGGCTGGGCGAGGACCGGGCCGAGCTGAACGCGCTCTACTTCGATCTGCTGATCGGGGTGACGCGGTTCTTCCGTGACCCGGAGGCGTTCGCCTTCGTCGAGTCGGAGGTGATGCCCAAGATCGTCGAAGGCAACCACGACATCCGGCTGTGGGTGCCCGGCTGCGCGACCGGCGAGGAGGTCTACTCGCTGGCCATCCTCCTGCACGAGGCGATGACGTCGCGCGGTCGGCGGGCGCTGGCCAAGATCTTCGCCACCGACGTGCACCCCGAGTCGCTCGAGATCGCCAGCGCCGGCGTGTACGACGCCGAGGCGCTGCGCGACGTGAGCGCGGCGCGGCGCGAGCGCTACTTCGCCCCGTCCGGCGACAACTTCCGCGTGGTCAAGGAGCTGCGCGAGCTGGTGGTCTTCGCCCGCCACAACGTCATCAACGACGCGCCCTTCACCCGGCTCGACCTGGTGAGCTGCCGCAACCTCTTGATCTACTTCCAGCCGGCCGCGCAGAAGAAGGCGCTGTCGCTGTTCCACTTCGGGCTGAAGACCAGCGGCTACCTCTTCCTCGGCCCGAGCGAGACGCCCGGCGACCTGGGCGACGAGTTCGACCCGCTCGAGGGTCGGTGGAAGATCTACCGCAAGCGGCGCGACATCCGCCTGCCGACCGACATCCGGCTGCCGGCGAGCGGGTCGGGGGCGCCGCCGCCGCGCGGCGCGGTCGGCCTGCGGCGAGGAGCGGACAGCGTCCTTCTGTCGGCCTACGATCAGCTGATGGCGCGCCACGTGCCGCCCTCCTTCCTGGTCGATCGCCAGCACGAGCTGCTCCACTCGTTCGGCGGGGCCGAGTCGCTGCTGAGCCTGCAGGGTGGCCGGGTGTCGACCAACCTGCTCGACATGCTCCAGGAGGGCCTGCGGGCCCCGATTTCCGGGGCGCTGCAGCAGGCGGCCAAGCAGGGCCGAGCCGTGCGGTACACCGGGATCGACATCGCAACCCTCGACGGACCGGTGCGCTACCAGCTCACCGTCGAGCCGCTGGCCGACGGCAAGGTCGACAGCGTGAACTTCCTGGTCGCGCTGGAGCGGATGGCCGACCAGGCCCGCAGCGCGGCGGTGGACGAGGTGGACGTCGATCAGGCGTCGCGCGAGTACGTCGAATCGCTGGAGGGCGAGCTCCACTACACCCGCGAGAACCTGCAGGCGACCATCGAGGAGCTGGAGACCTCCAACGAGGAGCTGCAGGCGACCAACGAGGAGCTGGTCGCCGCCAACGAGGAGCTGCAGAGCACCAACGAGGAGCTGCACTCGGTCAACGAGGAGCTGCACACGGTCAACGTCGAGCACCAGCGCAAGATCGACCAGCTCACCGAGATCACCGACGACCTCGACAACCTGCTCCACAGCACCGACATCGGCGTCCTCTTCCTCGACCAGGATCTGAGCGTCCGCAAGTTCACTCCCCGGGTGGCGGAGATGTTCCACCTCCTGCCCCAGGACATCGGTCGCAAGTTCGATCACTTCGCGCACAACGTGGACTATCCGGATCTGCTGGCGCAGATCCGCGAGGTGATGTCGACCAGCCGGCCTCGCGATGGCGAGGTGCCGACCGCGCGGGGCGAGATGCTGCTCCTGCGCATCCTGCCGTACCGGTCGAAGGGGCCGGCGCGCGGGGTGGTGGTGACGATCGTCGACATCAGCTCGCTCCGGCGCTGGGAGGCGGAGGCGCGCCGGCTGTCCGACATCGTGCGCTCGGCGCGCGACGCCATCGTCGCCGAGGATCTGCACGGCCGCATCGTGGCCTGGAACCAGGGCGCCGAGGAGCTCTACGGCTACGCCGAGGCGGACGCGATCGGCATGGACGCGCGCCTGCTCCTCGCCGAGGAGCGGCGCAACCAGGAGGCGGAGATCACCAGCCGCCTGGCCCGCGGCGAGTCGGTCAACACCTTCGAGACCCAGCGGGTCAGGCGCGACGGGCGGCGCATCGACGTCGAGGTCAGCCTGTGCGCCATGTACGACACCGGCCGTCGGTTCGGCGGCATGGCCACGATCGCGCGCGACATCACCGGCCGCAAGCGGGCCGAGGAGCAGGTGAAGCGGGCGATCGCCCAGCGCGAGCAGTTCCTCGCCCTCCTGTCGCACGAGCTCCGCAACCCGCTCATGGGGCTCAGCAACGCGGTGCGCCTGCTCGACCAGCCCGACGTCTCGGTCGAGAGCCAGGCGACCGCGCGTGACGTGGTCCGCCGGCAGGTCCAGCAGATGGCGCGGCTGCTCGAGGACCTGCTCGACTCGTCGCGCATGCGGCGCGACCGCATCGAGCTCAAGCGGCAGACGTTCGACCTTCGCGACGCGGTCGCCGCGGTGATGGACGCCGCCGGCCCGCAGGCGGACGAGGCCGGGGTCGAGGTCGAGCTCGCGATCGCGGACCAGCCGATCCTCGTCGAGGCCGACCCGGGCCGCCTGCAGCAGCTCCAGGTCAACCTGCTCAACAACGCGATCGCGCACTCGCGGCCCGGCGGGCGGGTGAAGTATTGCCTCGAGGTGGTGGACGGCAAGGCCCACGTCACCGTCGATGACGATGGCGCCGGCATCTCACCCGACGACCTGCCGCACGTGTTCGAGCCGTTCTTCCAGGGCGACCGTCGCCGGGGCAAGGGGATGGGGCTCGGGCTGGCCCTGGCCCAGGCGATCGCCCAGGCCCACGGCGGTGAGCTCGAGGCATCCAGCCCGGGCGAGGACAGGGGCGCTCGCTTCACCGCGCGCCTGCCGCTGGCCGGCGCCGAGATCGGCCGCCACAAGGACGAGCGGGTGCGCCGCCCGCGCAGCGACCAGCGCCTGGTCCTCCTGGTCGACGACGACGAGGACGCGCGCGAGCTGCTCGGCATCCTGCTCAGCAACGCCGGCCACGAGGTCATCCAGGCCGGCACCGCCCGGCAGGGCCTCGAGCTCCTGGTCTCACGCCGGCCGCGCGCGGCGATCGTCGACCTCGGCCTGCCCGACATGAGCGGGCTCGAGGTGGCGCGGCGAGCGCGCCAGTCGCTGGGCCCGGACGTGGTCAAGCTGATCGCGCTGACCGGGTTCGGTCAGCAGAAGGACCGCGAGGCGGCGACCGAGGCCGGGTTCGATCACCACCTGGTGAAGCCGCTCGACTTCGATACGATCGAGAGCGTCCTGACCGCGGAGGATTGATCCGGGGCCTCACCGCTCGCGGAGGGCGCGCAGCAGCTCCTCGCGCACCACCGCGGCCACGTCGGCGCGGGCGGGCCGGCCGGGCGCGATCGTCGGGGTCGGCGAGTGCGGGGCCGGCGCGCAGGCCACGACCGGGCGGGGCGCACCACCTCGCCACAGCTCGACCGCGCGGTCGGCCGCGGCGCCCAGCTTGGCGCGCGCTCGCGCCTCGAGGAGCGGGCCGATCGCCTGGTCGGGCAGGGCGCGGATGCCGCCGGTCGCCTGGGCCAGGGTGGCGATGCGGGCCAGGTGCTCGACCAGCTCGAGCCGGAGGTAGGCCTGCTCCAGGGTCGCGCCCCAGGCAAGCGCGCCGTGGTTGGCGACCAGCACGGCGTCGACGTCACCGGCGGCGGCCGCCAGCGCCTCGGCCGCGGGCTTGCCCGGCGCCGCGAACGGCAGGGTCGGGATCGACGGGCCGAGCGACACCACCGCCTCGGCGATGAACGGGCGCTCGAGCAGCGCGCTGCCGCTGCAGGCCAGCGCGGTGGCGTAGGGCGGGTGGGCGTGGACCACCGCCGCCACGTCGGCGCGCGCGGCGTAGACCGCCAGGTGCAGCCCGATCTCGCCGAACGCGCGCCCGCTGCCGACCGGCTGGCCGGCGCCGTCCACCTCGACCAGGCGGCGCTCGTCCACGTCGGCCTTGGAGGTGGCGGTCGGCGTGACCAGGAAGCGGCCCGGGCCGAGCCGCGCGCTGGCGTTGCCGTCGTGGTTGGCGACCCAGCCGCGCTGGTGCATCGCGCGGGCGGTCTCTGCCAGCTGGGCGCGGATGCCGCGGTCCATCAGGTCGTCACCTGGTCGACGATGCCGACGATGAGCGAGCGGATCGGCACGCGGTCGCCCTGCTGGAGGATCTGCCTGACCCCGCTCCCCTCGCTCATCACCAGCACCCGATCGCCCGGGCCGGCCTGCACGGTGTCGACCGCCAGGAAGCTGGAGCCGAGGTCGCCCCCGTCGGTGTCGACCTGCTGGACGATGAGCAGCTTGTGCCCGGCGTAGGCCGGGTGCTTGACCGTGGCGACCACGCTGCCGAGCACGCGACAGATCCGCATCAGCGGCGCTCCGGCGCGTACACCTGGTCCACGATCCCGACGATCGCGGCGTCGACCGGGACGAAGAACGGGTCGAGCGCGAGCGCCGCCTCGCGCGAGCCGACCAGGTAGACCAGGTCGTCGGGGCCGGCCTGGGTGGTGTCGGCCGCCACCTGGATCGGCCCGGCCACGGCCAGCTGATCGTCGACCGGCTGGACCAGGAGCAGCTTCACCCCCTCCAGGCCGGCGGCGATCCGCTCGGCCACCACGGTCCCGATGACTCGGCCCAGGTACATCCGGCGACGACGATACTCGAACACCGGCCGGTTTGGACGCCTGGCGCGGCGCGCATTTGCGGCCTGGTCGGGCCGCCTGGTCGCGGCGCGCTACCTGACCGCGCCGACCGACAGGCGCGCCCGCGCGGCCAGGTAGCCCCGCCGCAGCGGCATCTCGTGCAGGTGGCGGATCTGCCGCTCGCCGCTGGGCCCGACCACGCCGCCCAGGCGCAGCGCGGTGTCGATGTCGCCGCACACCAGCAGGCCGGCGCGATCGGCCGCCCGCATGCACGCGCGCCGGTAGCGCTCCGGGTCGAGGCCGCGCCCGCGCGCCGCCCCGAGCAGGCGCTCGACCTGGGTGCGCACCTTGACCGGCAGCGCCTGGCGCAGCTGCTCGTCGCCCTCGTGCGCGCCGCCGATGGCGCCGTCGGCCCGGCGCCCGCCGAACAGGCGGACCAGCGACGCGACCAGCGCGGCCAGGTGATCGGCCGGCAGCCCGGCGGCGGCGATCCGCTCGGGCCGGGCCAGCTCGGCCGCGCGTGCCAGCAGGAAGCGCAGCTCCATGTCCGAGACCGCGTCGCCGCGTTCGCCGTGCAGGCGCGGGCCGAGCACCACCGCCGGCGGCGCCACGCACAGGACCGTCACGTCCGGCGCCTCGGCCTGATCGGTCACGTACAGCACCGTGGCCGGCTCGTCGAGCGCGCGCGCGATGCGGCCGTAGATCGCGGCGGCCGGCAGGTCGGTCACCGCCGGGACCTTGCGCGCCCCGTGCAGGCCGAGGCGGGCCTGGGCCTCGCCGACGTCCGCCCACAGGATCGGCGCGGCCTCCCACACCGTGGCCAGCACCGCGGCCAGCGGCTCGTCGTCCTCGTCGGCGATGAGCTCGGAGCGGGCGTCGCTGTCGACCACGCCGCGGTACGAGTCGTCCTCGGCCATGACCCGGACCGGATGGACGGCCAGGAACTTCACGTCGTCGTTGGACAGGGCCAGGCCCATCGCGGCGGCCAGCTCGAGGAGCGCGCGGCCGCCGTCGGCGTTGAGCGCCCGGCACATCGCCTGGGCGTAGGCGGCCACGTCGGCGAGATCGAGCGAGTCGGCGGCCAGCACCCGGTGGAGCTCGATGACCTCGTCGCGCCGGGCCGGGTCGTCGGCCCACAGCCCGAGCAGCGCGCGGCGCGAGCGCATCGCCCCGTCCGACTCGAGCGCGAGCTGGGCCGAGGTCTGGTAGGCGGCCACCGCGCCCTTGCGGTCGCCGCGGGCCAGGCGCGCGTCGCCCAGCCGGTTCCACAGGAGCGCCAGGCGCGGCGCGGTCAGCTCGTCCTCCGAGCGGCGGGCCAGCTCGCGCGCCTGCAGCGCGCGGCCCAGCATCGACGCGGTCGCCTCGTGGTCGCCGTCGGCCATGGTCAGCTCCGACGCGATCGTGACCACCTCGAGGTCGTACGGGTCGTCGGCGACCGCGCGCTCGGCGGCGCCGCGGGCCCGGCCCCGGTCACCGGCGGCGAGGTAGTTCTCGGCCGCCGCGCGCAGCCGGGCCGCGCGCGCGCCCGGCTCGGCCGCGAACGAGGCCATGAGCTCGGCGGTGCGCCCGGCCCCGGCGTGATCGCCGGACAGGTCCTGCCGCTCGAGCAGCTTCTCGAGCAGCGGCAGGTGGCGCGAGTCGAGCGGCACCGCCGCCTGGATGGCGGCCTCGTAGCACTCGCGCGCGCGCGCCTCGTCGGACAGGCTCATGAGCGCCATGTCGCCCAGCGCCTCGAACAGGCGGACCCGCTCGGCCGGATCGTCGGTGGCTGCCGCCTGGCGGGCCAGCAGATCGGCCGCCCGGCGCGGGTTGCCCTTCTCCATGGCCAGCTCGGCCAGCGCGTGCAGCGGCGGCGCGTAGTTCGGCTTGATCGCGATCGCGCGCTCGTACAGCGACTCGGCCTTGTCGGGCCGGAGCGAGCGGACCTCGGCCAGCGCCGCGTGGTACAGGCCCTCGGCCACCTCGGCCGGGTAGCGCTCGGCCAGCGGATGGTCGCCGAGCGCGCCGAGGTGGAGCGCCGCCTCGCGCCAGCGCCGGGCCCGGTACCGGTTCTGGCCCAGCGCCAGCTTGACCAGCAGGTTGCTGCGGTGGAGCTTGTCCGCCTCGATCAACGTCTCGTACGCCTCGGCCGAGCCCTCCAGCCCCTCGAAGCCGAGCGCCTTGCGCCGGTAGAGCTCGGCGCGGGTCTCGGGCGGCTGATCGGCCACCCACGGCATCGCGGCGTCGACGAAGTCGATCAGGCGATCCCAGCTGCTCGTCTCGGCCAGGAGGTCGGCCCGGGCCAGGATCGCCGGCAGGTGGCCGGGCAGGACCGCCAGCGCCTCGTCGAGCCGCTTCTCGGCCGCCGCGTCGACCCCGACCTGGCGCGACAGCGCGGCCAGCTGGGTCAGGACCTGGGCCCGCTCGAGCGGCTCGACCGCGGCGTTCTCCAGGCGCGCCTCCAGCACCTCGATGGCCTTCTCCGCGTCGCCGGCCTGCTCGACCAGCGCGGCAAGCGCCCAGGTCGCCTCGGCCTGGTACGGGCGCAGGACCAGCACCTTCTCGAACGCGGCGCGCGCGCCGTCGACGTCGTGGCAGTCGTCGCGCAGGGCCGCGCCAGCGTCCATCAGCGCCTCGACCCTGGCGTCGACGTCGACCAGCACCTCGGCCTCGCGCAGCCGGGCCTGCGCGTACGTGTGCGGGTCCTTCTGCGCGGTGGCGAGCCGGGCCATGCTCTTGAGCGCGGTCGGGTGATCGGGGACCAGCCGGGTCGCCTCGGCCAGCGCCTGGCGGGCGCCCTCGGCGTCGTCGAGCTGGTCGGCGCGCAGCGCGGCCAGCCGGATGAGCAGCGCGGCCAGGTCGCCGGCCGCCGCCCCGCCGGCGCGCCGCGCCGCGATGCGACCCTCCAGCACCGCCGCCGCGTCGCGCGCGCGCGCGGCCGCGACCAGCGCCACCACCAGCTCGTCGGCCAGCTCGTCGTCGTCGGGCCGGACGGTGCGGGCCTGGCGCAGGGCGGAGGCGGCCTCCTCGGGCGAGCGCAGCCAGCCGATGAGGACCTTGGCCCGCCGGCGCAGCAGCAGCACCCGCTCGTCGGGATCCTTGGACAGCGCGGCCCGCCGGCGCAGCACCTCCTCCAGCTGCTTCCAGCGGGCGTGCTCCTCGTACATCCGGTCGAGCGCGGCGTACGCCTCGGCGTCGTTGGGCCACTGGGTGACCAGCTGGGCGTAGGCGTCGATCGCCCGGTCGGGCAGCTCCAGCTCGACCTGGTAGATGTGGCCGATGTGGCGCAGCGCCTCGCGCGCGGTCGGGGTGCCCTCGGCCGCCTCGCCGATCTTGTGGAGGACCTCGATCGTCTTGCTCCACCGCCCGATGTCGCCGTACAGCGCGGCCAGCTGGTCGAGCACCTCGACGTCGTCGGGGGCGAGCGCGCGCAGCCGCTCGAGCGCGTCGATCGCGTCGTGCGGGCGGGCCAGCTTCTCGGCGTAGAGCGCGGCCAGCTCGCGGAGCAGGATCGGCCGCTCGGCCGCCGGCACCGCGCCGCCCAGACGCGGGTCGGTCCGCTCCTCGAGCGACGCCGCGAGATCGACCCACCGCCCGCTCTCGCGGTAGAGCGCCTCGAGCCGCTCGCGCGCGGCCAGGTCGTCCGGCCGCATGCCGAGCACGCGCCGGTACAGCATCTCGGTGTCGCGGGTGCGCTCCTGGCGGGCCCGGATCTCGGCCACCTCCATGAGCAGGTCGACCGCGCGCTGGACCGTGCCGGCCGCCTCGGCCGCGGCCTGGTACTGGTCGGCCATGCGGTCCCACTCGCCGTGGTCGGCGGCCAGGCGGTGCATCCTGGCCCGCAGCTCGCGGTCATCGGGCGCCGCGGCCAGGGCGCTGGCCAGCACGTCGAAGGCGCGACCGACGTCGCCGGCGCCGGTCTCCCACACCTCGGCCGCCTTGAACAGCCAGCGCAGCTTGGTGGCCGGATCGCGCGCCGGCAGGATCTCGTACGCGGTCGCCAGCTCCTCCCACGGCGAGTCGTAGGAGCGGACCGGCAGGGCCAGGATGGTGGACGCCACCCCGGGCAGGCCGCGGCGGGCGAGCGAGCCGGCCGGCGGCGCCACCACCGCGTGGGCGCCGCTCTTGCGCTTGATCTGCGGCGCGCGCGGGGGCGGGGGGGGCGGGCCCTTGCCGCGCCCACCGGGAGCCGGCCGCTGCACCCGCGGGGGCGGCGGCGGTGGGGGCGGTGAGGTGCGCACGCCGAGCGCCTCGATCAGATCCTCGGCGCGGATCTCCATGGTCTGGTCGCTGTCCGACTCGGTCCCCTGCCGGCGGATCTCGAGCAGGTCGTCGAGATCGAGCGGCATGGTCCGGTCCGACCGGCGCGGGCGCAGCGCCGGCTCGATGGTCTCGACCAGGTCGCCCATGGTGAGCTCCTGGGTCGCGTCGCGGCGCGGCCGCGACGACTCGATCCGGACATCGTCGAGCGCCGGGCGAGCCGGCCGCGCGCGCGGCGCATCGAACGGCTCGACGTGGGCGGCGGGCGGGTCCGGCTGCGGGGTGCGGTCTGCCTCCTGGTAGCGGCCGATCTCGCGCGCCAGGCGCCACAGGTGCCCGCTGGTCTCCGCGTCCTCGGGCGAGAGCAGGAGCGCGGCCAGCTGGACGCGGAACGCCCGCACCCGGTCGGCGCTCTTCTCCTCGAGGATCTGCGCCCTGCGCCGCAGGCAGTCGATCCGCGCGGCCAGGGTGGGCGCGCGCTCGAACAGCGCCGCCTGCACCGCCAGCGCGTCGCTCCAGTCGCCGGTGCGCTCGGCCTGCGCCTCGATCGCCTGGTGCAGGTCCTCGCGATCCGGCGCCCACGAGAACGCGGTCATGAGCTCGACCCCGGCCCCGGCCAGGTCGTTCATGCGCTCCTCGCGCAGGCGGGCGCGCCGGGCCAGGAGCTCGACCCGCCCGGACCGATCGGCGATCGCGAGCGGCAGGTCGAGGCACTCGAGCACGCGCTGCCACAGCTCCGGCAGCCCGGCCTGCGACGCGATCCGCTCGGCCTCGGCCAGCAGCTCCTCGCTGTCCGGCTGCACCCGCAGCGCGTCGTGGATCGCGTCGAGCGCGCGGCGCGGGTCGCCCAGCCGCCGCTCGGCGACCTGGGCCAGCTCGCGGCTGGCCGCCACGTAGCTGGCCCAGTCGAGCCCCGCGGTCACCTCGCCCGGCTCGGCGCCGCCCGGCCACAGCTTGGTCCGCTCGTCCTCGTAGACCTGGGCCAGCTCGCGCCACAGGCCGTACGCCTCGGCCGCGCGGCGCAGCTCGGCGATGGTGGTCGCGTCCGGGGCCTGCTCGTGGGCCTGGCGGTACCAGGCGAACGCGGCGCGGTGATCGCCCATCCGCTCGGCGGTGACCTGGGCGATGCGCTGCATGAGGCCGCGCACCTCGCGAGTGTCGCGCGAGGCGCCGACCCGACGCTCGAGCGCCTGGACGTGGCGCGGCCAGTCGCCGACCTGGGCGTACAGCTCCGCCGCCGCGGCCAGCGCCTCCTCCTGGTCAGGCGCGAGGGTGAGGACCCGCTCGAACGCGGCCAGCGCGCGGTTCGGATCGGCCAGCCGGTCGCGGCACAGGAGCCCGATTTCCAGCCCGCGGGCCACCTTGCGCTGGGTGTCCTCGGTCAAGTAGAGCTCGCGCTCGGCCATCCGCACCGCCGCCTCGAAGTCGCCGCGCGCCTCGTACAGCCGGCGCAGCGACTGGTGGGCGGCCAGGTTCGACGGATCGAGGTCGCGGATGAGCGTCTCGAGCGCGCGCACCGCGTCGGCCGGGGCGCCCAGCCGCTCCTCGAGCAGGCGAGCGCGGGCCAGCGCGACCTCGGCCGCCTTGCGCGGATCCTCCTCGCGATAGACCGGCGCCTGCTTGTCCAGCACCTCGGCCAGCTCGCGCCAGTGGCCCTGCTGCTCGTGGAGCCGGGCGAGCGCGTCGAGCCCGTCGCGATCGCGCGGCAGCACCTCGAGCACGCGCCGCCAGGCCCGGGTCGCGCGCGGCGCGTCGCCCAGCTTGTCGTCGACCACCTGGGCGTGACGCTTGAGCTCGGCGGCGCGCTTGGCGGCCGCGGCGCTGCCCGGCTCGGGCGCCTTCTGGGTCATGAGGCTGCGCTCGAGCACCACGGCCAGCTCGCCCCAGCGCTCGTGCTTCTGGTACAGGTCGGCCAGCGCGGCCAGCGCGTCGGCGTCCGACGGCACCGCCTTGACCACCTGCTCCCAGCGCTCCATCGCCGCGCTCTCGTCGGAGCGGTCCTGGGCCAGGCGGGCGAGCCGGCGCAGCACCTTGGCCTTCTCGGCCGGCCCGGTCGCCGAGCTGGCGTGATACTCGAACGTCTGCTCGAGGCGGGCGTGGTCGCCGGCCTTCTCCAGCACCCGCTCCATGCGCTCGAGCGCGTCGCGGTCGCCGGGCAGGATCTCGAGCACGCCGGTGCACGAGAACACCACGCCGTCGACGTCGGCCAGGCGCTGCTCGTACATCCCGGCCAGCCGGCGCAGCGCGGTCAGCCGCTCGACCCGCTTGGCCACCGGCCACTCGCGGGTGCTGGCCACCCGCTTGCCGCTCTGCTCCAGCTCGGCGGTCACCCGGTCGTGATCGATCTCGAGCTGGCGGCGGATGGTGCCGGCCAGCCCGGCGTCGTCGCCCTCGCGCTCGTACAGCTCGGCCAGCGCCTTCAGGGCCGGCTCGTCGCGCGACAGCAGCGAGAGGATCTCCTCGTACAGCTGGATCGCGCGGCGCGGGTTGACCTGGCGCTCGCGGTAGACCTGGGCGATGCGGCGCAGCGCCTCGGCCCGCGCCTCCGGCGAGGCGGCCGCGGTCGCCTCCTGCTCCAGCATGCCGACCAGCGACTCCCACATCTTCGCCCGCGACATGAGGCGGCGCAGCGACTCGAGGGCGCGCGGGTTGTCGGCGTCGAGCTCCTGGACCCGCTGCCAGGTCTGGATCGCGCGCTCGATGTCGCCCAGGCGCAGCTCGGTCAGGTGGGCCAGCTCCTCGAGCCGGCGGACCAGGTCGGCAGCCGGCGCGCCCGCCTCGCGCAGGTTCTCGATCGCGAACTCGTTGAGGTCGGCCAGCCCGCGCCAGTCACGCCGCTCGCGGAAGTGATCGGCGTAGCGGGTCAGCGCCTCCTCGCTGCGCGGGTCGACGGTGAGCGCGCGGTGGAGCAGCTCGGCGGCGCGGTCGCGGTCGGACAGCTGCTCGCGCGCCACCGTGGCCAGGTCGAGCAGCTCGCGCAGCTGGCGGTCCGGCTCTCCGTCGAGGAGGTCGATCTCCGCCTCCATCAGCGCCGACAAGAGCTGCCAGTCCTCGTCCTCGGTGTAGAGCTGGCGCAGGCGGGCGTAGCAGTCGTTGCCGGGCGGCTCGAGCGCGGCCAGCTGCTCGAGGGCGCGCTTCCACCCCTCGCGGTCGGCCAGGCGGTTCTCGGCCAGGTCGGCCCGCTTGCGCAGGAGCGCGCGGCGCTGGTCGTCGTCCCCGGCCGACCCCAGCGCCTGGCCGTACAGGCGGTCGAGCTCCTCCCACCGCTCGGTGGCCGGAAGCGCCACCTCGAGCGACTCGACCGCGGCGCGCGACGCCGGATCGACGCCCAGGGCCCGGCGCAGATAGTTGATGGCGGCCTCGGTGTCGCCCTGATCGAGGCGGCGGCGGCCCAGCTCGGCGAACAGCGCGCCGGCGCGGGTGCGGTGCTCGGCTCCATTGCCGGCCGCCGCGTCGTCCGGGCCCGCGGCCGGCGAGCCGGCGTACAGCTCGGCCAGGGTCTCGCGCGCCTCCTCCGACGACGGATCGCCGGCCAGCGCGAGCTCGAGATGAGTGGCGGCGGCGGTGGCGTCGCCGCTGCGCTGGAGCAGGCGGCCGAGCTGGAGCTCGAGCTGCGCGCGCCGCTCCGGCGCGGCCTCCGGGCCGAGGATCTCCAGCTCCGCCTCGTAGAGCTGGGCCACCATCCGGTGCTTGCCGAGCGACGCGTAGATGGCGCGCGCGGCCTCGAGCGCCTCGGTGCGGAGCGGCTCGAGCTGCCACGCCTTTTGCCAGTGGTGGAGCGCGCGGTCGAGACGCCCGAGCCGTCGGTCCCACAGGCCGGCGACCTGGCGGTGGCGCTCGGCCCGGCGGGCCAGGGCAGGGCCATCGACCTCGCGGTCCTCGCCGGCGCCGACCCGGGTGGGCGCCTCGTCGTCGGAGCCGGTCTCGGCCTCGAGCGCGTCGATCTCGGCCTCGAGCACCGCGGCGGCCTCCGCGGCGCGCCCGAGACCGATGAGGTGCTCCGTCAGGCTCGCGCTGGCCTGCTCGTTCAGCGGGTCGCGCGCGAGCGCCTCGCGCAGGAGGCTCTCGCCCGGCTCGCTCTGACCCAGCCGGAGCCGCGCGGCCCCCGCCTCGGCGTACACCTCGGCCGAGCGCTGCGGGTCGTCGATGTGCGGCGCGTGCAGCTCGGCGATCTCGGCCAGCTCGTCGGTCTGATCCGACCGGCGCAGGAGCTCGATCTCGGCCAGCTCGTCGGTCTGATCCGACCGGCGCAGGAGCTCGCGAAGCTCGCCGTAGAGCTCGACCGATTCCGGCTCGCGGCGAAAGTCCTCGATCTTGTCGCCGCCGGGATCGAGCGGCTGGCGCGTGGTCGGCGTGATGTCGTCGCTCATCGAGGCGCCCGGGAAAAAATGAGCCGTTCCCCTCCCTTACGGGAGTTTTGCCCACGCCAACGTAGCACGGGACGAACCCGGCGCGAAAGCCGACGGCCCCCGTTCCGCGCCTTCACCGACGCGATCGGGCGCCGCGCGACTCGAGCCGCGCGAGCCGAGCCCGGGCCCGGGCCCGGTCAGTTGCCGAAGGTGGCGATGAACTCGCGGGCCAGCGCGCGCGCGTCGATCGGGTCGGCGTTCGCCGGGGTGGCCGCCTCGGCCGGCCCGAGAGCCTCGGCCTCGCCACCCGCGGCGGGCGCGGCCTCGGGCCTGGCCACCGCCATCGGCGGCGCCTTCTGCTGCTGCTGCTGCTGCTGCTCGGCCGGGCGCGCCGCGGCCCAGGGGCGGGCAGGGCGGACCGGCTGGACTCCGCCGCGGCCGAGGACGAACTCGGCAGCGCGGACTCGCTCCTGCATCGAGACTGGACTCCGCCGCGGCCGAGGACGAACTCGGCAGCGCGGACTCGCTCCTGCATCGAGACCGACTCGATCGGCAGGTAGGAGAGCCGGTGCTGCTCGAGGAGGAGCTTGATCATGCCGTCGATGCGCAGGACCGAGTCCCACGACACCCCGGCGCGGACCCCGTCCTCGCGCAGGAGCGACGGGTGCGGGCGCAGGAACAGGACCACGCCCTCGGCCACCCACTTCATGTACTCGGCGAAGCTGGTGCTGGCCAGGAGGTCGGCGACGATGGTGGTGTGCTCGGCGGCGTAGGCCAGGTTGTCGAAGGCGCGGTCGCTGACGAAGCGGCCCCGGTGCATCTGCTCCTCGGCCATCTGGCGGGCGAAGACCTGGGCCTGGTACTCGGCGACCAGGTCCATGTCGGTGCGCAGCGCGTCGAACGAGGCCTCCATCTCGGCCAGCACCGCGCGCGCCACCTCGGTGATCATCGGGAGCCCGTAGCGCCGGCTGATGTAGCGACAGAGCGTGGTCTTGCCGGTGGCGTGGCTGCCGACGATGTAGATGCGCATCGGTCCCTTCCATAGCAGGAGGGGCCGACAGGACCGCGCCGTTGGCAACCCCTCCGGGCCGTGGTATCCGAGAGTCCGTCATGGCCGAAACCGTCGATCTGCGCGGCCTCACCCTCGACGAGGCGGAGGCGTTCGTCCAGGAGCTGGGCGAGCCGCGCTACCGCGGCCGGCAGATCTGGCGGTGGGTGCACGGGCGCGGGGCGACCTCGTTCGACCAGATGAGCGACGTGTCCCGCCCGCTGCGCGCGCGCCTGGCCGAGCGGGCCCGGATCGGCACGCTGACCGTGGCCGAGGTCCAGCGCTCCACCGACGGCACCCGCAAGCTGCGGCTCGACACCCGCGACGGCCGCGCCATCGAGACGGTGCTCATCCCCGACGGCGACAAGCTCACCCAGTGCATCTCGTCGCAGGTCGGCTGCGCGCTCGACTGTCAGTTCTGCGCCACCGCCAAGCTCGGCCTGGTCCGCCACCTCGACCCGGGCGAGATCGCCGACCAGGTCTACCGGGCCCAGGCGCTCCTGGCCGAGGAGGAGCCGGGCCGCCGCATCACCAACCTGGTCTACATGGGGATGGGCGAGCCGCTCCACAACTACGGGTCGCTCATCAAGTCGCTCTCCATCCTCACCCACGAGCTGGGCGCCAACCTGTCCCAGCGGCGCATCACGGTGTCGACGGTCGGGCTGGTCCCGGCCATCGAGCGGCTCGGCCGCGAGGAGCTGCGCCCCAACCTGGCCGTGTCGCTCAACGCCTCGTCGGACGAGGTGCGCGACCGGATCATGCCGGTCAACCGGAAGTGGCCGATCGCGCGCCTGCTCGAGGCGCTGCGCGCGTACCCGCTCGAGCGGCGGCGCCGCATCACGTTCGAGTACGTGCTCCTGGCCGGGGTCAACGACTCGATCGAGGACGCCGAGCGGCTGGCCCGCCTGCTCCGCTCGATGCGCTGCAAGGTCAACCTCATCCCGTGGAACCCGCACGCCGGCGCGCCGTTCGCGCGCCCGTCGGCGGAGGCGATCGAGCGCTTCCAGAACCGGGTCAAGGAGCTCGGCCTGGCCGCCTACCTCCGCACACCGCGCGGCGACGACATCGACGCGGCGTGCGGGCAGCTGGCCAACCGCCGCGCGATCGACGCCGGCGAGGCGCTGGTCTCGCTGTCGTCGCGTGCCTGATCTGGTGACCGGGGTCCCGGTCGATCGGCGTCGACTCGGCAATCCGAGGGACGGAAGTCTCCACGATCGGCGGAAGTAGCCGATCTGGCTACGCCGCTCGCGGTGGGGCGCGTGGTCCCCTCCTTGCAATGCCAGGCCGACATGAGGACCCTCCTCGCTCCCATCCTCGGCATCGCTCTCCTCGCTCTCGCCTGCTCCACCGAGGTGAACAGCGACGACGACGCAACCGGTCAGGACGACCAGGCCGGCGACGCCGATGACGGCGGCGACACCAGCGACACCGGCGACGCCGACGACGTTGGGGGAGGGGACGGCAGCGGCGATCAGAGCGGGGACGGCGACGGGGACGGCGGCGACGATGCCTGCCCCAGCGTGCAGGTCTCGCTGACCGACGTCATCCCGACCGTCATGCTGCTCATCGACCGGTCGGGCACGATGGACTTCGACTTCGGCAGCACTACCCGGTGGGACGCTGTGTTCGACACCCTCATGGACGCGGACCAGGGACTGGTCAGCCGCCTCCAGAACCAGGTCCGCTTCGGCGTGGCCCTCTACACCAGCGACGACGGCTTCTCCAACCCCGGTGGGTGCCCGATCATCGAGGAGGTGCTGCCGGCGATCGGCAACTACCAGTCGATCTTCGACCTGTACCAGCCGCTCGATCCGATCGAGGACACGCCGACGGCGCCCAGCATCGCGTCGGTCCAGGCCGACCTGGCCGCCATCACCGAGCCCGGCCCCAAGATCATCGTGCTGGCCACCGACGGCGAGCCGGACACCTGCGAGGTGCCGGACCCGGACGGCCTGCCCGCCGCGCGCGCCGACTCGGTCGCCGCCGCCCAGGCCTCCCACGACGCCGACATCAACCTCTTCGTCATCAGCGTGGGCGACGAGGTGTCGGAGGAGCATCTGCAAGACATGGCCAACGCGGGCATCGGCCTGCCGATCGGCGGGAACCAGAACGCGCCGTTCTTCCAGGCGCTCGACGCCCAGGCGCTGGTCGACGCGTTCGACACCATCGTCGGTGGGGTGCGCAGCTGCACCTTTGCGCTCGACGGTGAGGTCGACGAGAGCCGGGCCGACGAGGGCACCGTCACCCTGGACGGGGATCCGCTCGTCTTCGGGGTCGACTGGCAGCTGGTCGATTCCAGCACGCTCGAGATCGTCGGCGCCGCGTGCGACACGCTCCTGGCCGGCGGCGACCATGCCGTGGCGGCCGAGTTCGAGTGCGGCGTCGTGGTCGACTGAGCGACTGACCGGGGCAGGCCGCCCGGTCAGTCGATCCGCGGGATCAGACGGCCGCCTGGACCGCCGGCGCGCTCAGCGCCGGCATCCCGAGCAGCTCGCGCAGGCGCGGGTGCACCACCTCGCCGCCCTGGCAGAGCAGCACGCCCGAGGTGATCTCGTCGGCCGGGTTCACCACCAGCTTCCCTTCCTTGTCGATCAGGTGCTCGAGGAAGGTGGCGACGTTCTTGGCGTACATCTGACTCGCGTGATACGGCACGGTCGTGGCCACATTGAGCGGGCCGACGATGGTGACGCCGTGCTCGACCACGGTCTTGCCGGACTGGGTCAGCTCGCAGTTGCCGCCCCGCTCCGCGCCCAGGTCGATGATGACCGAGCCGGGCGCCATCGCCTTGACCATGTCGGCGGTGACCAGGATCGGCGAGCGCTTGCCCGGGATGGCCGCGGTGGTGATGACCACGTCGGAGTCGGCGACCACCTTGGTCATCGCCTCGCGCTGGCGGCGCAGGAAGTCCTCGCTCTGCTCCACGGCGTACCCACCTGCCCCTTCGGCGCCCGCGGTGTCGAGCCCGAGGTCGACGAACTTGCCGCCCAGGCTCTGCACCTGGTCCTTCACCGCCGGGCGCACGTCGTAGGCCGAGACCAGCGAGCCCAGCCGCTTGGCGGTGGCGATCGCCTGCAGGCCGGCCACGCCGACCCCCATGACCAGGACGCGGGCCGGCTTGATGGTGCCGGCCGCCGTCATCATCATCGGGAACATGCGCGGCAGCTCCATGGCGGCCATGAGCACGGCCTTGTAGCCGGCGATCGACGCCATCGACGACAGCACGTCCATGCTCTGCGCCCGGGTGATGCGCGGCATGAGCTCGAGCCCGAACGCGATCACCCCGCGCTGGGACAGCTCGCGGGCCCGCTCCGGCGAGCCGAGCGGGTCGGCCAGCCCGATCACGACCTGGCCCTGGCGCAGCAGCATCAGGTCGCCGCGCCCGGCCTCCGGGTTGGCGCCGAACGTGTTCACCTGGGCCAGGATCTCGGCCTGGGAGAACAGCGTGCGCCGGTCGGGCACGATGGTCGCGCCCTTGTCGGCGTAGTCGGCGTCGGGATAACCGGCCGCCGCCCCGGCCCCGGCCTCGACCTGGATGGTGGCCCCGCGCTTGATCAGCGAGGCCAGAACGGCCGGCACCAGCGCCACGCGCTTCTCGCCCGGCAGGGTCTCCTTGGCTACGCCGATGATCATCGCGAGCTCCTCAGCGCTTGAGCGAGGCCAGCTCGGCCCCGCTGAAGAAGAACGAGATCTCGACCTTCGCCGTGTCCGGCGCGTCCGAGCCGTGCACCGCGTTGCGCTCGATGTTGGAGCCGACCTCGGCCCGGATGGTGCCCTTGTCGGCCTTGCCCGGATCGGTCGCGCCCATCACCTCGCGGTTCTTGAGGACCGCGTTCTCGCCCTCGAGCACCTGCACCACCACCGGGCCCTCGGTCATGAACGCGCACAGCGCCTTGTAGAACGGGCGCTCGCGGTGGACGGCGTAGAACTCGCCGGCCTGCTCCGCGGTCAGCCGCACCATCTTCTGCGCGACCACCCGGAGGCCACCCGCCTCGAGCAGGGCGAGGACCCGCCCGATCTTGTTCGCGGAGACCGCGTCCGGCTTGATGATCGAAAACGTGCGTTCGATTGCCATGGAGTTCCTCTGACGTCCTTTGTTCGTTTTTAGAGCACAGACTTCAGCGTGGCGCCCATCTCGGCGGGGGTCTTGGCCACCGCGATGCCGGCCGCCTTCAGCGCGGCGATCTTCTCGCCGGCGGTCCCCTTGCCGCCCGCGATGATCGCGCCGGCGTGGCCCATGCGCTTGCCGGGCGGCGCGGTCTGCCCGGCGATGAAGGCCGCCACCGGCTTCTTCACGTTCTTCTTCACGTACGCGGCCGCCTCCTCCTCGGAGGAGCCGCCGATCTCGCCGATCATCATGATCGCGCGGGTGCCGGCGTCCTCGTTGAACCGGCGCAGGCAGTCGATGAAGTCGAGCCCCTTGACCGGGTCGCCGCCGATGCCGATCGCGGTCGACTGGCCGAGCCCGAGCGAGGAGAGCTGGTGCACGACCTCGTAGGTCAGCGTGCCGGAGCGCGAGACCACGCCGATGTCGCCCGGCTTGTGGATGTAGCCCGGCATGATCCCGATCTTGCACGCGCCCGGCGTGATGATGCCGGGGCAGTTGGGGCCGATCAGGACCGCGTCGGGGTAGTCGGAGGCGAGCAGCGCCTTGACCCGGACCATGTCGCGGGTCGGGATACCCTCGGTGATGGTGACGATGAGCCGGAGGCCGCTCGCCGCCGCCTCCATGATCGCGTCGGCCGCCATCGGCGGCGGCACGTAGATGACGGTGGCGTTGGCCCCGGTCGCGGCGATCGCCTCCTCGCAGGTGTCGAAGACCGGGATCTTCTCCAGCCCCTCGACCTTGTCGCCCTTGCGCCCCGGGGTCACCCCGGCGACCACGTTGGTCCCGTACTCGACCGCCTGGCGGGTGTGGAACGCACCGGTCTTGCCGGTCATCCCCTGCACGATCAGGCGAGTTTCTTTGCCGACCAGCACGCTCACTTCGCACCTCCGGCGAGCTCGACGATCTTCTTGGCGCCGTCGGCCATGTCGGCCGCGGCGTGGAGGTCGAGCCCGCTCTCCTGCAGGAGCTTCTTGCCCAGCTCCACGTTGGTGCCCTCCAGGCGGACCACCAGCGGCACCTTGAGGCCGACCTCCTTCACCGCGGCGATGACGCCGTTGGCGATGGTGTCGCACTTCATGATGCCGCCGAAGATGTTGATGAAGATCCCCTTCACGGCCGGGTCGTGGGTGATGATCTTGAACGCGGCGGTCACCTTCTCGGTGGTCGCCCCGCCGCCCACGTCGAGGAAGTTGGCCGGCTGCCCGCCGTAGTGCTGGATGATGTCCATGGTGGCCATCGCCAGCCCGGCGCCGTTGACCATGCAGCCGATGTTCCCCTCGAGCGCGATGTAGCTGAGGTCGAACTTCTTGGCCTCGATCTCCGACGGATCCTCCTCGGACAGGTCGCGCCAGGCGGCCAGCTCCGGGTGGCGATCGACCGCGTTGTCGTCGAAGTTCACCTTGGCGTCGAGCGCCATGATGCCGCCGTCCTTCAGCGTGACCAGCGGGTTGATCTCGACCAGCGAGCAGTCCATCTCGTCGAACATCCGGCACAGCGAGGTCAAGAGCTTGACCAGCGCGGTCACCTGCTTGGCGTCGAGGCCGAGCCGGAAGCCGAGCCGCCGGCCCTGGTAGGCCTGGAAGCCGAGCGCGGGGTGGAGGAACTCCTTGAGGATCTTCTCCGGGTGGCTGGCGGCGACCTCCTCGATGTCCATGCCGCCCTCGCGCGACGCCATGATGGTGACGCGGCCGGACGTGCGATCGAGGGTGATGCCGAGGTAGAGCTCGTGCGCGATCGCCAGGCCCTGCTCGACCAGCAGGCGCTGGACGACCTTGCCCTCCGGCCCGGTCTGGTGCGTCACCAGCTTCATGCCGAAGATCGAGCGGATCGCCTTGTCGGCGTCGGCCTTGCTCTTCGCCACGACCACGCCGCCGCCCTTGCCGCGGCCTCCGGCGTGGATCTGCGCCTTCACCACCACGATGTCGGTGCCGGCCGCCTTCTGCACCCGCGGCACCGCGGCCAGCGCCTCGTCCACCGACATGGCGGCCTCGCCGACCGGCACCGGCACGCCGTAGCGCCGGAACAGCTCCTTGCCCTGGTACTCGTGAATCTTCATGCGATGAGACCTCTCTCAGACCTTCTTCAGGGTCTCGACCAGCTCGCGGACGGCCTTGGCCGAGTTGTCGAGCAGCCCCTTCTCGTGGTCGTCGAGCTTCAGCTCGATGACCTTCTCGATGCCCTTGGCGCCGAGCACGCAGGGGACCCCGATGAACAGGTCCTTGTGGCCATACTGGCCATTCAGCAGCGCCGCGCAGGGCAGGACCCGCTTCTTGTCCTTCAGGATCGACTCGACCATCGCGACCACCGACGAGGCCGGCGCGTAGTAGGCCGAGCCGGTCTTGAGCAGGGCGACGATCTCGGCCCCGCCCTTGGCGGTGCGATCCACGATCGCGTCGACCCGCTCCTTCGAGACCAGCTCGCGCAGCGGGATGCCGCCGATCGAGGTGTGGTTGGGGAGCGGCACCATGGTGTCGCCGTGCCCGCCCAGGACCATGCCGTGCACGTCCTCGACCGAGCAGCCGACCTCCATCGAGACGAACGTCTTGTAGCGCGCGGTGTCGAGCACGCCGGCCATGCCGATCACCCGCTCGCGCGGGAAGCCGAGCGCGTCGAACGCGACGTGGCACATGGCGTCGAGCGGGTTCGACACGATGATGACGATCGCCTCGGGCGACGACTTCTTCACCTCGGCGCACACCGCCCCGACGATCTTCTTGTTGGTGGCGATGAGGTCGTCGCGGCTCATGCCCGGCTTGCGCGGGATGCCGCTGGTGATGACGACGACGTCGGAGCCGGCGGTCTCGCCGTACCCGTTGGTCCCGGTCACCACGCAGTCCACGTCTTCCACCGGCGTCGACTGCATGAGGTCGAGCGCCTTGCCCTGCGGCATCCCCTCGACGATGTCGACCAGGACGACGTCGCACAGCTCCTTGGCCACCAGCCAGTGGGCGCAGGTCGCCCCCACGTTGCCGGCGCCCACCACGGTCACTTTGTAACGGCGAGGCATCGCGTCCTCTCCTATCGCTGTCGCTCGTCTCCGACGAGCCGGTTCACATGTTCTGGATGATGGCCTGGCCGAAATCGCGCGCGCCGACCAGCTTGGCGCCTTCCATCTGGCGCTCGAAGTCGTAGGTCACCGTCTTGGCGGCGATGGCCCCTTCCATGCCCTTGTAGACCAGGGCGGCGGCCTCGTCCCAGCCCAGGTGCTCGAGCATGAGCGCGGCGCTGAGGATGAGCGAGCCCGGGTTGACCTTGTCCTGGCCGGCGTACTTGGGCGCGGTGCCGTGGGTGGCCTCGAACACCGCCGACTGGTCGCCGATGTTGGCGCCCGGTGCGATGCCGAGCCCGCCGACCTGGGCCGCGCACGCGTCGGACAGGTAGTCGCCGTTGAGGTTGGTGGTGGCGATGACCGAGTACTCATCGGGGCGGAGCAGGACTTGTTGAAACATCGCGTCGGCGATGCGGTCGCCGACCTTGACCTTGCCCGGCTGCGGCTCCCACTCGAGGCAGGTGTCGCCGCCGAACTCCTGCTTGGCCAGCTCGTAGCCCCAGTCTTTGAAGGCGCCCTCGGTGTACTTCATGATGTTGCCCTTGTGCACGAAGGTCACGCTGGGCAGCTTCTTGGCGATGGCGTGGCGGATCGCGCGCCGGATGAGGCGCTTGGAGCCGAACTCGGAGATCGGCTTGATGCCGATGCCCATGTTCTCGATGCCGGCGACCAGCTTCTTGCCCTCGGAGGCGACCGAGTTGACGAAGTCGATCACCTTGCGGGCCTCGGGCGAGCCGCCCTTCCACTCGATGCCGGCGTAGGTGTCCTCGGTGTTCTCGCGGAACAGCACCACGTTCAGCTTGTGCGGCTCGCGCATCGGCGACGGGGTCCCCTTGAAGTAGCGGACCGGGCGCACGCACGCGTAGAGGTCGTGGATCATGCGCAGCGCGACGTTGAGCGAGCGGATGCCGCCACCGACCGGCGTGGTCAGCGGGCCCTTGATCGCAACCGCGTACTCGCGGATGGCGCGGTTGGTGTCCTCGGGCAGCCAGGTGTTGTCGCCGTACTCCTTGACCGCCTTCTCGCCCGCGTACACCTCGAACCAGGTGATCTTGCGCTTGCCGCCGTACGCCCTGGCGATCGCGGCCTCGACCACGTCCTTCATCGGGGGTGTGATGTCGACACCGATCCCATCGCCCTCGATGTAGGGGATGATCGGGTCGTCAGGCACCTTCAGCGAGCCGTCCGACTCGACGGTGATCTTCCCGCCCTTGGTAGGGGGCTTGAGCTTGTCGTATGAGGCCATCGAGCTTCCCTTTCGCGGGGCCAAGAGGAACATCGCCCGGCACAAAGCGCTTGCCTGAGGCCGGCTGTCGTATCGCGTAAGCCCGCTATTTGCAACCCGAACGCGCCGTTGTATGGTGCACTGCGGGCCGGCCTCTCACCGGTCCCACATCCGCTGGAGGTCAACGTGTCGGAGCACATCGCCGCCCTCGCGAAGTGGGCGCTCGAGTGGCAAAAAGACGTCGAGACGCTCGAGCGGGCGCTCGCCTCGGACAAGGCGAGGCCGGAGGTCCGCCGCCACTGCGCCGCGGCCCTCAACTATGTGGTCTCCAGGATGGACCTGGTTCCGGATTGGGAGCCGGCGGTCGGCTTGTTCGACGATCTCATGGTGGACCTGGTTCCGGATTGGGAGCCGGCGGTCGGCTTGTTCGACGATCTCATGGTGCTGCGCATCTGCGCGGCGCAAGCGCTCGAGGCGATCGGCGCCGACGACGGCGACGGCGGGCTCGACGACGCGACCACCGCCGACCTCGGTCGGCTGGCCAACCAGGCCGAGCACGTCCGCGACTTCCTGGGCGATGACCTGTACGACAAGCTGCGGGCCTACTGCGAGGGGCAGACCCGCGTGGGGGTGCGTGGGCGGACCCCGGATCAGCTGCTCACCGACGAAAAGGCGCGCGCGCAGCTCTACACCGAGGTGAACGACGCCGTCGCGCGCTCCGCCCCGGTGGTCATCGAGGACGAGTCCCACGCGGCGGTGCGGCTCAAGGCGTACCTCGGCCACAAGCTGAAGTAGAGACGCTCCGAGTCATCCCATCGCGGTATGAGGGAGCAGGAGGCTCCATTCATGCCGATCGTTCACGCCGCATCCGGGACCCGCATCGACGAGGTCGAGGACGGCATCCACCGCATCAGCGTCCCGGTCCGCGAGGTGCCGGGCGGGTTCAGCTTCAACCAGTACCTCGTGGTCGACCAGGAGCCGCTCCTGTTTCACACCGGGCCGGGCGCCACCTTCGAGCTGGTCCGCGCGGCGATCGAGCGGGTGATGCCGATCGCCCGGCTGCGCTGGCTCTCGTTCGCGCACGTCGAGGCCGACGAGTGCGGCGCGTTCGCCGACGTGATGGCCGCGGCGCCGCTCGCGCGCCCGCTGTGCGGCCGCGTGCAGGCCATGCTGGCGATCGGCGACCTGACCGATCGCGACGCGCTGGTGCTGGCCGACGGTGAGTCGCACAGCCTCGGTCGCCGCCAGGTGACCTGGTTCGACGCGCCGCACGTGCCGCACGGGTGGGACAACGGCTTCCTGTTCGAGAGCACCACGCGGACGCTGTTCGCGAGCGACCTGTTCACCCAGCCGGGCGCCGACTGTCCGCCGGTGACGGACATGGACGTCCTGGCCGCGAGCGAGGCGATGCGCGCGAAGATGGACTACTTCGCGCACGCGCCGACCACCGGCGCGGTGCTGGAGCGGCTGGCCGCGGTGCGACCGGCGCTCATCGCGTCGATGCACGGCAGCGCGTATCGCGGGGATGGAGCGCGGCTCCTGCGCGACCTGGCCGGCGCGCTCGGGTAGGATCGCGGGGTCCGATGGCCCCGCTCGCCCCGCTCGCCCCGGAACCGGACGAACCGCTGGCGCTCGGCGAGCGCCGCGACCGGCCGGGCGAGCCGGTCACGCTGCCGGTCGCCGCGCTGCTCCGCCACGTGATGGCGCTCGGCTCGAGCGGCTCGGGCAAGACCGTCTTCTGCAAGGTGCTGGTCGAGGAGGCGGCGCTGCGCGGGGTGCCGGTCATCGCGATCGATCCGCAGGGCGACCTGGCCAGCCTGGCGCTCGCGCTGCCGCCGCCGCTGGACGCGACCGATCTGATCGAGGCGGAGGAGAGCGCGCCGGGCGCGCGCGCCGGGTCGGCCGGCCGCGACGACGACGTCGACGGGTCGTGGGACACGGCCGGCTCCTGGCGCGGGGCCCGCGCGCCGACCGCCGCGCTGCACGACCGGGTCGACGTCGTGGTGTTCACGCCGGCGTCGCGCCGCGGGATCCCGCTGTCGGCCGATCCGGTCCAGGACGAGGGCGCCGATCTCAGCCAGGTCGGCCGGGTCCGCGCGTTCTCGCGCACCGCCGGTCGGATCGTCTCCCTGCTCGGCTACGACCTCGACGGCGACGAGGGCGCCGGCCTCATCGCGGTGTTCGACCGCTGCCTGAACGAGATGGCCGAGGAGGGCCGGCCGGCCACCAGCCTGCGCTCGGTGACCGAGCGACTGGAGCGGATGACCCCGGCCGAGGCCGGGCGCTACGGCCGCTACCTCGTCGAGCGGAAGATCCGCGCGGCGTGCCAGCGGGCGGCCCGGCTCGACGTGGGGGCGCGGCGGCTCCTGTTCCACGACGGCGTGCCGATCGACATCGACGTGCTCCTGGGGCGCGGGGTCGGGGCGCCGCCGCCCGGCAAGACGCGCGTGTCGATCATCTACCTCAACACGCTCGAGACGCAGGAGGACAAGGACTTCGTGGTCGCGACCATCGCCGACCGCCTGGTCTCGTGGATGCTGCGGAACCCGAGCCCGACCCTGCAGGCGCTGTTCTACATCGACGAGGTCGCGCCCTACATGCCGCCGGTGCGCAAGCCGGCGTGCAAGGAGGACCTGCAGATCCTGTTCAAGCAGGCGCGCAAGTTCGGGGTCGGCTGCGTGGTCGCGACCCAGAACCCGGGCGACGTCGACTACAAGGCGATGGGCCAGTTCGGGACCTGGGCGCTCGGCCGGCTTGCCACCCGGCAGGATCTGAAGAAGGTGGAGCCGGCGGTGCGCGCGCTCATGCCGGCGGCCTCGCCGCTCCTCGACCAGGTGCCGTCGCTCCGGCCCGGCGAGCTGGTGCTGCTCTCGCCCGACAACTTCGACGAGCCGCGCCAGCTGGCCACTCGCTGGCTGTACTCGGATCACCGCACGCTCGACGAGGAGGCGATCGATCAGCTGGCCGGGCCGTGGCGGCAGGCCTTTGCGGCGCTGGAGCGAGGCAGCGGGGCGATGCGGTCGGCCGGTCGGCCGGCGTCGCCGCTCGAGCTCGACGACACCGTGGCCGCGTCGTCGGGGAGCATGTCGGTGGTGGAGCCGGGCGACGAGGAGTGGGAGTGGCTGGTGCCCGACGAGGACGCCAGCGCCGGGGGCCCCGCGCCGGCGGCGGCGCCGGAGGCCGCTCGATCGAGCCGCAAGCCGGCCGCTGCTGCGCCAGGCGACGCGGCGGCGGGGCCGGCCTCTGGCCGGTCGCCGCGAGCGGGGGAGGGCGTGCTTCCGCCGTCGCCGCGCGCGCCGCGGCGAGTGCCCGCGCCCAGTCGACCGCCCCGTCGCGCTCTCCCGCTCGGCGCCGAGCAACCTCCGCGCGGCGCCGCCAGCGCGCCGGACGAGCGCGATCCGTCGTGGGCGTGGCCGCGCGATCCCGAGCTGGCGTGGCTGCGATCGCGCGAGACCGATCCAGCCTGGGCCGGGTCGTCGAGGCCGGGCGCAGAGAATGACGGTGACGCGGACCCGGACGCACTCGCCGACCCGGCCGCGGACGCCGCGCCCCAGGATGCGCGCGCGCCGGCCCGGGCCGCGTCGGAGGACGCCGACGCATCCGGATCCGATTCGCTCGGCTCGCTCGCGCCGCCGGTGACGCCGGCCGCCGAGATCGACGACAAGCTTCGCCGCCTCCTGGCCGTGCTCGGCGGCAAGCTGTCGATGACCGCGGCCGACCTGGCCGAGCGCGCCGGCCTGTCGGAGCGGACCGCGCGCGCCAAGCTGAAGGCGCTGGTCGCGTCCGGCCACGCGGGCGAGTTCCGCGCCGAGCGCACCACTCGCTACTGGTCGCGCGCCACCGGCGGCCGCCCCGACGTCGGGATGAAGGGGCACCTGCTCGTCATCCAGCCGCTCATCGATCACGGCGCCGCCGAGGAGATCGGGCGCGGCATGGCGAAGGGCAAGGTGCTGGGCCTCATCGGCCCCGGCGAGACCTTCATCCAGGCGCAGCTCGTCCACCACATGCTCTACCGGGTCGCGTTCCAGGAGAAGGTGAAGCGCCCGCTGCTCGGCCGCCTCATCGGACCGAGCCACGAGGAGCGGCTCGGCAGCCTCTACCTCCACCCGCTCACCCTCGACGTGCTGCTGTTCTCGGCCGACACCGGCATCCGCTTCGCGACCCGCTTGCCCGAGCACGCCAGCGACGTGGCCGATCTCGACGGCGTGGCCCGCTTCCTCGAGGTTCGCCCCGGCGACCTCACCTTCGACGAGCAGGAGTGGCTCGCGCGGCGAACCCCGGCGCTGGCCAAGAAGCGGCTGCGCGAGACCTTCGCGGCTCGACCGGGCGCGGTGACGCCGGTGTTCGTCCCGCTGTGGAAGCTGTTCCTGCGCCGCGGGGCCGGAGAGTCGTACCGGGTCGAGACGGTCGACGCACTGACCGGACGAACCGTCGAGTGGCCGGAGATCGAG
>Ga0193753_10000480_pt1 | contig 39590 bp, 25 predicted proteins | sample H1c2metaG_FD_144925 | JGI IMG/M metagenome (GOLD analysis project Ga0193753, IMG submission 144925) | Soil microbial communities from a riparian zone of the East river system, Colorado, United States - H1c2 | ecosystem: Environmental > Terrestrial > Soil > Riparian zone | place: USA: East...
TAGGAGCCGCGGGCGCCCCCCATGCTCGCGGATCACTCCGACGAGGCGCGCGTAACTTCCGAGTCGGCGGATCCGCGCAACCTCAGGAGCTCCGGGTTGCCGGACTACGCGATCGGCGCCGACTTGGAACTTCAGAGTCAGCCCGGCTACCCGCTCGCATTCGTTCGACCGGCGATCAGCGCCGAGCTCGCCTGGGGCCGCGACACCCCGGGAGCGTTCTGGGCCGCGGGAGTTCGCGTTTCCGCGCCGCTCGGCCGTGAATTGCAGCCCTCAGCGGCAGCTCCCGCGGAGGATTCACGTCCGCGCGCAAGCCATGGAGACGCGGCAGTGCAAGCCACCCTCGGCTACGCGTTCGGCCGGCTCGGCCTCACGACGCAGCTGGCGGCCGGGACCTCCTATCTGCGCGTGGAGGCCCTGGATGCCGAGCGCCACTCGTACGGGCACGACGCCCAGTTCTCGCCGCTTCTAGCTGCAGGCATCGGAGCCCGCCTGTCGGTCGCGCTGGGGTTTGCCCTGGCCGTGCGCGGAGAAGCGCAGTGGGCCGGCCGGGGGACCATCTACCGCATCGGCGGCGTGCAGGTCCTCGAAGGCGGGGCGTTTCGGGTCGGCCTCCTGGCCGGTGTCCTTTGGGAAAGCGCACTCGGGCGGGCTGGGCTGTGAAATTCTTTCATCTCGACCGAGTCCTGGTGCGACTCAGCTCCGTGGACCCAGCGGCGGTCACGATGCCCGAAAAGTCGGGTCGGACTTTGACCACGGCCGAGGACCGCTGGGTTGCTGCACTTCGTGCGGGCGAACCAGCGGCATTGGAGCGGCTCGCCCGCGCGGAGACTCCGCGCGTGCTCGGGCTGCTTCACTCGCTGCTCGGACCGCGGGCCGACATCGAGGACTTGATGCAGACCGTGTTTCTCGAGACCTGCCGAGCCCTGCCGGGCTTTCGCGGTGACAGTGCCGTTTCGACCTTCGTCGGAGGCATTTGCGTCCGGGTCGCTCGCCGAGCGATGCGACCGACGGCGTGGTCGCGCCGGCGTGCCGAGTGGGAACGCGAGCCTGTGGCGATCGGCAATCCCGAACGAGCCGCACAGTCAGCGGAGCAACTGCGGCGCGTGCACCTCGCGTTGGCGAAACTCAGCTCGAAGAAGCGCGCCGCGTTCTTATTGTGGTCGCTCGAGGGTCTCGACGTCCACGCGATCGCCGGGCTGATGCACGCCTCGGTGCCGGCGACGAAGAGCCGAATCTTGTACGCACAGCGCGAGTTGCGAAAGCGCGCAGAGCGCGATCCATATTTGCGCGAGCTCGTCGAGGGAGGAACCCATGGCCGACGCTGATCAGATGCGCGACCGCCTTCGCGAGCTCGGACGCGCCGCACAGGTGCCGTCGTCGCGAGAGCTCGAAGCCCGCGTGGTCGAACGCGTCACAGCGTTCGGTCCGGCTGTGGTTCGTCGCAGCCGCCAGCGGCGCGCAGCGCTACGCGCCGGTGCCGTCATGTTGCCACTCGCGATGTGCGCGACCTGGATCGGCTTGCGCAGCGAGGCCGGTACGAACCAGCCGGACGCGCGTGATGCGAACAACGCAGTTCAAGCTGCGAATGCGGCGCCCACAGCGCCGCTTGCCAACGCTGACGTCGAGCCTGCGGCGCGAAGCACCGCGGCGCCGCCCGAGTGTGCCGAGCATCCGCAGCCGCTGCAGGGATTCAGCGCCCTACCCGGCGGCCGGCGCTGGATCGATCTCGGCGACCGCGGCCGCATCGTTCTCGAAGCAGGCGGCGAAGCGGACCTGGACGCTGCCGATCCCTGCAAGCTCGAGCTGCGATTGGCGGAAGGTCGTGTCAGCGTGCACGCGGCAGAGCTGTTCGGCGGCGAGTTGAAAGTCAGCGCTGGGAACGCCGACGTCATCGTGCACGGGACAACTTTTGCGGTCGAACGCACGCGCGAGCGAGTCACGGTCGACGTCGATGAAGGCGCAGTGGCAGTCGCGAGCTCGCGCGGCAAGCCAGCGCCGATGGTGGTCGCGGGTCAGTCGTTGCGACTCACCGGCACCCAAGCCCCCGTGCTGCTCGCGTTCTCGAGTGAATCGCGCCAGCAGCTGCGAGCCGCGCTCGCTACGGTGAACGTCGAAACCGGGGAACCGGCGGACGCTCGGCCAGCGTCGCTGAACCACAGCGCATCGCGAGCCGCGCACGGAGCGGCGAAGCTCGCGGCGAGTGCCGACAAGTTGTGGAACGGCGGCGAGCGGAAAGAGGCGCGCGCGCGTTACCGCGAAGCCGGCGAAGGACCTGGGCCTACGGCCGAAGCGGCGTGGTTGGCGCTCGCGCGACGCGAGCTCTCGGTCGGCGACGCAGATGCGGCGCGCAAAGCGCTCGCGAGTTATGCCGCGCGGTTTCCCGCGGGCGAGCTCGCGGCGGAAGCGGCCGGGATCGAGTTCCGGACTGCCTTGCTGAAGGGCGACCAGGTTCGCGCGGACCAGATCGCGCGCAAGCTCGTGCAGCGTTATCCCGCAACTCCGCAAGGCGAAGCCGCCGCGCGCTGGCGACGCGAGCACGGCGCGAGGCGATGACCCGGGGCAGTCGAGACGGCGCTCCGCCGCGGAGGTTCGCGGCGGGGCGAGCCGCGGCTGTGCTGTCGATCGGGGTCGCGCTCGCGTGTCTGAGTTGCAAACCTCGCGAGGTCGACTTCGCGCCCGAACTGCGTCCGAGTAAGCCTTCGGACGGTGGCGCCGGCGAAGCGATCCCCGACCTTCAGTCGCTCCGCATCACGCCGAGCTCCGACGAAGCGTCGTTCGACGGGACACAGCTCGATGACCGGCCCGTGTTTCGCGCGATGGGCCACTTCCCGTCGGGCGATCGCGACGTCAGCGAGATCGTCGAATGGTCGCTCAGTCGCACGTCGCTCGGCACGATTACGGGCGGGCGTTTCGAATCGGCCGCCGTCGGCGGCACGACCGAGATCGTCGCGCGCGCCGGTGACTTGTCTGCGAAGGCGCAGCTTCGGATTCGACTCGACGTGGTTCGAAACCGGCGGCTCGATGACGACATCGTCGCAGCCTTTGGTTCGGATCCGGCGCGCGACCGCACGACAGCACCGCAGATCTCATATCCGAGCACGGACACGGTCATCCCGAGCAACCTCACGCACCTGCGCTATCAGTGGCGCGCGCCCGCAGAGCTCGACAGCTTCGAGCTGCTCATCGACAGCCCGAACGCGCGACTCCGCTACTACACGAGCGAGCGTTTTTGGCTCGATGACGTCGAGACCTCCAAGTTCCTCGCTCCGAGCCATCCCGGCGACAGCGTTCGCATCCGGGTGCGCGCACTCGCGAGCAAAACACCGGACGTCGTCTACGGGTCCGACGAGGCGACGATCCGAGTCGCAGATCTGAGCTTGCCCGGTGAAGTCTTGTACTGGTCGAGCACGGCGCAAGGCATCAAACGCGGGAACCTCGACGCGGATCACGCGACGCGAGTCATCACGGATCCGTCGGGCGCGACCGGCGCCACATGCACGGGGTGCCACGCGCTCTCGCGAGACGGCAAACGACTCGCCGTTGCAGACGGAATGGATCGACTCGCGCTCTTCGCGATGCCGGACGGAACGCCGCAAACGTTCGAAGAGCCTGCGCCGGCGATGCCGCCGATGCCGCCGACGGGCAAAGGTCCGAAGGCGATGATGCCGGCGATGCCGATGGATCCAGCACCTGCAATGCCGACCATGCCTATGCCTGCCATGCCGCCAATGGCTGCAGACATGCCGGCGCCGCCACCGGAAATGAAACCGCGCCCGCCGGGCGACTATGGCTGGAGCAGCTTCAACCCCGACGGCAGTCAGCTCGCGTACGCGGCCAAAGGAAAGCTCCACATCATCGACGCCAACACCGGTATCGAGCTTCCGAAGGTTCATCTACCGCCAGAAACGTCCGTGACGCAGCCCGACTGGTCGCCCGATGGCAAGTCGATCGCGGTTGCGCTCACGATGGGCAAAGCCCCCAAGGGCAACAAGCTCGTTAGCGGTTCGAGCATCGCGCGGCTCAAGTTCCTCGACGACGGAATGCTCGGCGAGCCCGAACCCCTCGTCTCGAGCAGGGGTCCGGACGACACGCTCGCGTATCCGACCTATTCGCCGGACGGTCGTTGGATCGCGTTTACGCGCAGCAGCGGCAGCTCAAAAGACAACCCGACCGCACAGCTCTGGATCGTCGCAGCCGAGGGCGGCTCACTGGTGTTGCTCGAGCGGGCAAACCGTCCGTCCGGCGCGGATGCGATGACGTCGCCTGCCGTCGCAAACGGGATGCCGACTTGGACGCTCGCGAGCGACGGTAAGCTGACGTTTCTCACGTTTTCGAGCACACGCGACTATGGCGACGTGCTCGTCGGCATGCAGCGCGATCAGCTGTGGGCATCGGCGATCGATCTAGATGCACTAGCGACCGGCGGCGATCCCAGCACGCCGCCGTTTTGGCTCCCGTTTCAAGATCCCTTCGAGAGCAATCACCGCGCGCTCTGGGCGCCCGAGAACGCGGAATGTTTGCCGAGCCCCGAAGTGTGCGATGGCCGAGACAACAACTGCGACGGTTCCATCGACGAAGCGTGTTGCGATCCTTCCCCAGAAGACTGCAGTGACGTTCTCGACAACGACTGTGACGGCGTAGTGAACGAGGGTTGCGACTGCTCGGACGTCGACACGTGCGACAACGGACTCGACGAAGACTGCGACCAGCACATCGACGAAGATTGCAAAGAATGATCGAGTCGTCGCTTAGCGCCGCACTAGTCGAGGCCCTTCTTCCCGTCGGCCCAGTACGCCTTCACTTTTTGGCCGCGATGCTTCACCGGCCGTGCCTTGAGCCGCGCCCGCACCGCTTGAATCATCTGCGCGTGACCTGTCAGCACCAAGCTCGCATCGCCGCGCAACTCGAGCGCCGCTCGTAGCTGCGACTCGAGCTCACTCAAGTGAGTGCGCCCGGGCTCGCGCCGCACGACCGCCGCCTCGCTCATGCCCAGTTCCGTGAGCACAGCCTTCGCCTCGTCAGTGTCGGTGCTCTCGAACACGAACGAAAGTCCATCCGCGCCACCCCGCAGATCGAACAGCGACTTCGCAGCACCAAACGACGTCTCGTCGCCAAACATCACGACCGGCCCGGCGAGCGAATTCAAGGCCAGTGAACCTCGCGGCCCGAACGCACGAAATCGCGTACCAGCCTGGGTTGTTCGAGCCCACGCCGCGGCCGGTGCGTCGCCGTGCACGTACGCCAAGATATCGAATGTTCCGGCGTTCGCGTCCGCTGCGAACGGGGTGAACGTCCGCGGCCCGATGTCGCCGATCATGATTTGCACTTTGTCGCCGGGAGCAGAGCGGTTCTCGCGCAGCGACTCCCCCGAGATCTTGAACCTCCGAAAGTGCGCGGACACGTCGGCCACGTCTTCGACCGAGAACTCTTTGAAGACCAGCTGTGCCAGCAATGCGCGGATGGATGCCATTCAAGCTCTCCTACGATGCACTCGATGGTGCCACTTTGCGGCCGTGTCAATCATGTCCATACGAGTCGAAGAGGATTGAAAGCCGACGCCGATGGGCTCACCCTGTCGGGCCCAAGGTCAGGAGAGGACTGCACATGCCCGAATCGCTCAAAGTCGAAGATCTCAAAGAAGGCACCGGAGCTGCTGCAACGGCCGGCCAACGCGTGACCGTGCACTACGTCGGCACCCTGACGGACGGCACGAAGTTCGACAGCTCGCGCGACCGCGGCAAGGGTTTCGATTTCAAGCTCGGCGCCGGCCAAGTCATCAAGGGTTGGGATCAAGGCGTCGCAGGCATGAAGGTCGGCGGCCTGCGGAAGCTCACGATCCCGCACGAGCTCGCGTACGGCGAGCGCGGCTTTCCACCGGTCATTCCTGGCCGTGCGACGCTGGTGTTCGAAGTCGAGCTGCTCTCAGTCGGCTGATCCGGCGCGAGACACAGAGCCGCTGCGGGCGACACACACCACGCCGCCGCTGCGAGCGGCAGCTACCACGGTGCGGACCGGTAGTCCTTCAGGAACTGGCCCCACACGTGTTTGCCGGTGTTAACGCCGTCGAAGATCGGATCGACGATCCGCGCAGCGCCGTCGACCACGTCGAGCGGCGGACTAAATCCGTTCTCTTCGATCTTCCGGCGCGCGACGTGGGCCGGATCTTCGTCGGTGACCCAGCCCGTATCCACGCTGTTCATGTGGATTCCGTCGCGCACGTAGTCGGCCGCCGCCGTCCGCGTCAGCATGTTCAGCGCGGCCTTTGCCATGTTCGTGTGCGGGTGTTTGTCGGTTTTGAAGCGCCGGTAGAACTGGCCTTCCATCGCCGACACGTTGACGATGTGTTTGTCTCGCGCCGCGGTGCGAAGCAGGAGCGGCTTCAGGCGCGCGTTGAGCACGAACGGCGCGACCGCATTCACGAGCTGCACTTCGAGCAGCTCGACCGTACTCACTTGATGAAGCTCGAGCCGCCAGCTGTTCACTTCACGCAGATCGACCTGCTGCAAGTCCGTGTCGAGCTGGCCGGTCGGAAACAGCTGGGGGCCGGACTCGAGGTCTTCCGCGACGAGCGCAACCTGCGACAGCTCGGGCGCGGCGTGCATGCCCGGCGCGTGCCGGCCGCCAAAATCGTCACCCGAAGCGAGTGCAGCATGCGTGTCACGCAGCGACTCGTAGCTCGCGAGCAGCGGCTGGATCGCCGCCGGTAGCTGCGACGCCGGACCGAGCTCCCCCTCCATCAGATGCCGGTAGAACCCGGTTGGGCGGCGCACGGTTTGACACGCGTTGTGGATCACGAAGTCCAAACGATCGGTGTTCGCGAGCAACTGCCGCGCGAACGCTTCGACACTCGGCGTGTGCCGCAAGTCGAGCCCGTAGATCTGCAAGCGGTCTCGAAACGACTCGAAGTCGGGCTCACACGCGTACCGCCGCGCAGCATCCCGCGGAAACCGCGTGCTCACGATCACGCGCGCACCCGCCCGCAGCAACATGAGCGCGGCTTGGTAGCCGATCTTGACGCGCGCACCGCTGATGTACGCGACGCGCCCCTGCAGGTTCGCCGTCTGCGAGCGCTTTGCGTAGTTGAAGTCGCCGCAGGCATCGCAGAGCTGGTCGTAAAAGAAGTGGAGCCGCTGGCGGTCGGCTTTGCAGACGTAGCAAGCGCGCGCGCCCTCGATCGATGGCGAGTCCCACTCGGCGCGTTCCTCGGCGGCGTCGGACGCGTCCGGGGCGTACGCGCCACTCGGAGCTGCAGTCGGCCCCGCGTCGCTGCTGAGAGCGGCAGGCCCCGGCTGCGACAACCCACCGGCGGCCTCTCCGAACAGACCACCGCTCGGCATGATCAGCACCGGTCGCTCACGCAGCTTGCGAATCCCGGTACGGTTCAGCTGTGCATCCGTGGCCACGCGTAACTCGCGCCTCGTCTTCGCTGCGACCGCACGCGCAAACATGCGCTGCTCGTTGCGTTCCGGCTGCGAGACGCGACCGGCCGCGATCATCAATCGCTTGCGCGACTCAGGGTCGAGCTCCGCCAGGATAGCGGGGTCCGCGATCAAGGATTCCAGCACACGAACGCACTCGAGGATGTCTTCAGGGTCTACTGGCATAACTTCACAGCCCAGTTGGGCCACGTTGCGCGGCCTCATAGCATACTCCGCACGCCATGCCGGCAGACACTCAGGAAAGCCGTGTCGCCGGCCGTGCACCTTGATAGATTCCAGCCGTTGGAGGCTCCGGTGGTCGAAAAGGGCGGAAACTACGATCTAGCGGCCTGGGCGAAGGCGGCAGCAAACGGCATGTACGTCTCGTACTGGGCTGGGATCCATCCCACCGCGACCGCGCTGGTTGGAGAGCAAGGGCGCCTCACCTTCGCGGAGCTGAACGAGCGCACCAATCAGCTCTCGCGTGCACTGCGTGCACGCGGGCTCGTCGCCGGCGACGCCCTTGCGATCCTCTCGCACAACTCGTTCGAGCTCGTCGAGGCGTTCCTTGCCACGCGCCGCATCGGGGTCCGTCTCACGCCGCTCAACTTCCATCTCGGAGCCGACGAAACCGGCTACATCCTGCGAGACTGCGACGCGAAGGTTTTCATCGCAGCGTCGCGCTTCGCCGACGTCGCGGCGCAAGCCGCCGCGGGCGCGCCGTCCGTTCAAACGCGCCTCGCCGTCGGTGGCGACATTCCGGGCTTCGAACGTTACCGCGATTTCGTCCACGGCTTCGATCCGAGCGACATCGACGCGCCCGTCCTCGGAACCAACATGCTCTACACGTCCGGTACGACGGGTCGGCCGAAAGGCGTCGAACGCTCCGTGATCCCGACCATGGCACCGGCGCCGATTGCAACTCCTGGCGGCTATACAGCGGGGACCGATCTGCACTTGTGCACGGGTCCGCTCTATCACGCAGCGCCGCTCAGCTTCTCGCTCATGCTCCCCCTGTTGCGCGGAGTCGGCGTGGTGTTGATGGACGGCTGGGAAGCCGAGCGTTCCTTGCAGTTGATCGAAGAGCACTGCATCACGCACACGCACATGGTGCCGACCATGTTCCACCGATTGCTCGGCCTGCCGAAGGAGACGCGCGAGCAGTACGATCTGTCGTCACTCAAGTTTGTCCTCCACGGCGCCGCTCCGTGTCCGGTTCCGCTCAAGCGCGCGTTGATCGATTGGCTGGGTCCCGTAGTCTTCGAGTACTACGGCGCGACCGAAGGCATCGGCACGTTCGTCGATAGTGACACTTGGCTCGCAAAACCGGGCACCGTCGGTCGGCCAGAGCCGATCGATCAGATCCGCATCCTCGACGACGAAGGCCGCGAGCTACCACCCGGAACTGCCGGAAGTGTGTATCTCAAAGCGCCAGGTGCGATGCGCTTCAACTACTACAAAGACGAGGCCAAGACGCAGGCCGCGTTTCGTGGCGAGTATTTCACGCTCGGCGACGTCGGCCACATGGACAGCGACGGTTTCTTGTTCCTGACAGATCGCAGCGCAAATCTCATAATTTCCGGGGGTGTGAACATATACCCAGCCGAGTCGGACGCCGTCTTGTTGACACATCCTGCCGTGCACGACGTCGCGGTGATCGGCGTTCCGAACGATGAGTGGGGCGAGGAAGTCAAAGCAGTGGTCGAGCTTCGTGAAGGGCAGGTTCCGTCACAGTCACTAGAACGGGAACTGATCGACTACTGTCGGAGTCGTTTGGCGCACTTCAAGTGTCCGCGCAGCGTGGATTTCGTGGACAAGCTTCCGCGGTTCGACAACGGGAAGATTTACAAGCACGCATTGCGTGAGGGCTATCGACGTTCGTTACACAAGTGATGCAACATGTCGCGCCGAGGAGCTTCATGTCTGACCTCGACTCGTTCCGAACTGAAATCCGATCGTGGTTGGAATCCGCAGTACCCAGCTCGCTGCGCGGCCGACCGATGGCGATGATCTACGAAGGCGCGGGTGGCGAACCCGAGCCGGCGAACATCCAAAAGGATCGAGCGCGCTATCTGGAGCTGATGGTCGAGCGCGGTTACACCGCGCCGACTTGGCCGAAGGAATACGGCGGCGGTGGCTTGTCGAACGCGCAGGCGCGCGTGCTGCAAGACGAGCTCGCCCAGCTGAAGATCGCGCCCGCGATGCAGAGCATGGGCCTGACGATGATCGGGCCAACGTTGCTCGTGCACGGAACCGAGGCGCAGAAACAGCAGTTTCTGCCGAAGATCGTGAGTGGCGAGCAGCGCTGGTGTCAGGGCTTTTCCGAGCCCGGTGCCGGCAGCGATCTCGCATCGCTGCGCATGTCGGCCAAGCTCGACGCGAGTGGTGAGCGCTACGTGATCAACGGCTCGAAGATCTGGACGAGCGGCGCCCAGTTTTCGGATTGGATTTTCATGCTCGTTCGCACGGACGAGACTTCGAAGCACAACGGCATCACGTTTTTGCTCGCCGACATGAAGACGCCCGGGATCGAAGTGAAGCCGATCAAACTGATCAGCGGGCACTCGATGTTTTGCGAGGTGTTCTTCAACGACGTGGTCGCCGAGGCTCGCAACGTCGTCGGCGTCGTGAACCAAGGTTGGACCGTCGCAAAGACGCTGCTCAACTTCGAGCGATCGGGGATGGGCACGGGCGGCCTCGGCGGCGCCGCTCGCCGCGGCAACACCGGCGCGGGCATCGTCGCACTCGCGAAGGAAACCGTCGGTGAACAGGCTGGCAAGGTCGCCGACGGACTGGTTCGGGATCAACTCGCCAGCTTGTTGATCGACGAGCTCGCGCTGTCACTGACTGTTCGGCGTTCGGCTGAAACTGCCAAAGCGACCGGCGCACCTGGGCCCGAGATCTCCATGTTCAAGCTGTGCCAGAGCGAGCTCGGACATCGGCGGGACGAGCTGATGCTGCGGCTTCGCGGCACGAACGCGCTCGGCTGGGAAGGCCCCGGTTTCGCGTCGGACGATCTGGCGCAGACGCGCATGTGGCTCGGTGCAAAGGCGACCACGATCTACGGTGGAACCTCCGAGATTCAGCGCAACATCATCGCAAAACGTGTCTTGAAGCTGCCGACCGGGAACTAACGCGAGAACTAACATGGCGCTCACGCTGACAGCCGAACAACGATTGCTGAAAGACAACGCGACCCAGTTCGTGCGCGAGAGCGCGCCGGTGGGGCAGTTGCGCAAGCTGCGCGACACGAAAGACGCAACCGGGTTTTCCGCCGACTTGTGGCGGCAGATGGCGGAGCTCGGCTGGGCCGGGATCGTGGTCCCTGAAGCCTACGGCGGCAGCGGGCTCGGCTATACCGAGCTCGGCTTGGTGCTCGAAGCCTGTGGCCGCACGCTCGCGGTGACGCCGATCTTGTCGACCGTCGTGTTGGGGAGCGGGCTGCTTCTCGGAGGCGGTAGCGAAGCGCTGAAGCGCGAGCTCCTGCCGGCGATCAGCGATGGCCGCGGGTTGGTCGCGGTCGCTTTCGAAGAAGCGCCTCGCTTCAAGCCGTACCAAGTCGCGTGCAAAGCCGAGCGGCACGGCGCGGGGTATCGGCTGACGGGGCAAAAGACCTTCGTGCTCGACGGCCACGTCGCGTCGCGATTGATCGTGAGCGCGCGGACGAGCGGCAACCCGAGCGATCGGCACGGCATCAGCTTGTTCGTCGTCGATCCAGCGCAGCCGGGCGTGAAGATCGAGCGCGCGACGATGCTCGACAGCCGAAACGCAGCACGCTGCACTTTCGAAGCGGTCGAAGTTGCGGACGCTGCGTTACTAGGCGCGGTCGACCTCGGTGCGGATCTGCTCGATCCCGTGTTGGATCGCGCAGCGGTCTGCGTGAGCGCGGAGCTCCTAGGGCTCATCTCGCAGGCCTACGAGACCACGCTCGAGTACTTGAAGACGCGCGTGCAGTTCGATGCGCTGATCGGCAGCTTTCAAGCGCTGCAACACCGTGCGGTCGACATGTTCTGCGAGATCGAGCTGGCGAAGTCGCTCGTGCTCGACGCGCTCGCAGCGGTCGACGAAGGGCGTGAAGACGCGCCGCTGCTCGCGAGCGCGGTAAAGGCGCGGTTGAGTGACGCCGCCAGCTTCATCTCCCGCGAAGCGGTTCAGCTGCACGGCGGCATCGGCATGACCGACGAGCACGACATCGGCTTTTATCTGAAGCGCGCTGCAGTCGCAGAAGCGAGCTTCGGCGACGCGGCGTACCACCGCGATCGGTTCGCGCGGCTCAAAGGCTTCTGATCACTTGCCCTGAAACTGCGGTTTGCGTTTCTCGAGGAACGCGCGCCGCCCTTCGGCGAAGTCTTCGCTCTCGAAGCACGCGGCGATCGCGGCTTCGAGCGCGCGAAGATCACGCTGCTCCGCGTCCTTGACCGCTTCTTTGATCGCGAGCTTGCTCGCGCGCACGGTGAGCGGCGCATTCGCGGCGATCGTGCCCGCGTAGCCGCGCGCGGTCGCCTCGAGCTCTGCGACGGACACGACTTTGTTCACGAGTCCCATCCGGAGCGCATCCGTTGCGTCGATGTGCCGCGCCGTGAACAAGACTTCGCTCGCGTAGGCAGGGCCGACGACCGACACGAGCTTGCGTACGCCTTCGAACCCGTACCCAAGTCCGAGGCGCGCCGCCGGAATACCGAACTTTGCGTCGTCGGCCGCGATGCGCAGATCACACGAGAGCGCCACGGCGAGCCCGCCACCGATGCAGAAGCCACGGATCATCGCGATCGTCGGCTTCGGCAAGTGCGCGAGCGCGCCGAATGCTGCGTCCGTGAGCGCGCTGTAGCGCTCGTCTGCTTCGCTGTTCGAGCGCGCAGACTCGAACTGTGAGATGTCCGCGCCGGAGACGAACGCCTTGTCGCCCGCGCCTGCGACGACCACGACGCGCACTTCGGGGTCCGCGTCGAACGCGCCCAAGACCTCCGGTATGCCCTTCCACATGTCGAGTGTGAGCGCGTTGCGCCGCTCGGGGTTATCGAAGATCAACCAGCCGAGCGCGCCTTCTTTGCGCGCGATCAACTTCGTCGTGCTCGTCTGCATGGTCGACGCTTATGACCCGCGCGCGAACCAGGTTCAAGGCGCGCGGCGCGCCGTCAGCGGGATCGCAAACGAAACAGCCTTCGGTTGCTCCGGGAATTTCGTCCGCTGCCCGATCGCCAGCAGGCACTCGCCGAGCGCAGTACTCGCGAGCGCGCGCGGGCTAATTGCGACGCGCCGAATCGCACCCGAGGGCTCGACGTCGAACTCGAGCTGCATCGTGGGCTGACCTTCGAGTTCCACCGAGTGCTGCTTGAAACAGCCCTCGAGCTTCGTCTGCTGCCGGCGCAGCGCTTGCGTGAGTCCTTGCGCATCGGGACCACGTTTGGTCTTGTCGGGTTTGGGTTTTGTCTGCGCGTTTCCAGGCTCGCCTGTGACAGGACCGGTCGCCAGGTTCTGCTGGGGTGGAGCCACTGGAGGCTGCTCGTTCGACGCCGACACGACACGAATCGGCGCGGGCGCTGGCGCCGGTGCTGCGGGGCGCAGAAACGTCAGCAGGATGGCAGCCGTCGCGAGACAGCCGACCGCACACATGCCGATCATCATTCCGCGCGAGTACCCGACCGGCGCGGGTGCCGCTGTCAGCTGCGTCGCAGCGTTGAGATTTGCAGGCAGGTTCGGTGGACGCGGGAGCGCTACGTCTACGTCCGGCACATCGGCTGCTTCGCTGCCCCGCGCGGCACGGCGCGCGTTTTCTGCGGCTGGCTGCTGCGGACCGCGCCCGAGCTGGGCGGTCGTCTGCGGTGCAGACGGCGTAAAATCTGGTAACTCCGGCGCGACGATGTAACCCGGCGTGAGCCGGCGGCCTTGTGCCGATGCCGGGACGGTCACACCGATGGCTGCAGGTACGGGCAGCTCTTCGTCTTGCGAGATCAGCTGCGCCGAGCTGCGTTCGCCACGCCGAGTGACCGTCATCGTCCGCTTTTCCGGCGCGCTGCTCAGCCGACGCCAGGCTTCGTCACGATGCGCGAGCGACTCGATGCTGAGCTTCTCCGCGATCTCGTCGCCGAAGTCCGCCTTCAGCATCTCGGCGAGCGAGCGCCGAATGTCACTCTCTTGCTCGCGCTGCAAGCGCCGCAGCGCCAGCGCGAACTCGCCCGCATCCGCGTGGCGATCAGCAGGAGATTTCATGAGCGCGCGACCCAGCGCGACGTCGAGCCCCGCTGGCGCGCCCGAAATCGTCGCCTCGACGAGCTCGGGCACGTGATTCATGACCTTGTTGAGCGTCGCCGCTTGGGCTTCGGCGCGAAACACGTTCTTGCCGAGCAACGCTTCGTGAAGCACGACGCCGCAAGCGTACAAGTCGCTCTTCCGCGACGCTTCGCTGCTGGAAAACAGCTCCGGCGCCGTGTACGGCATCTTGCCCATGAAGCCGAGGACTTGAGTCTTGTAGTCCTGGCTGCCTCCTCGCATGCGCGCGACGCCGAAGTCGAGCAAACGCGCGCGCCCATCTTCGTCGAGCAGAATGTTCGACGGCGACACGTCGCGATGCACGATCTGCATCGACGTGCCGTCCGGGTGCTTCAACTCGTGCGCGTGGTGCAACGCTTCGAGCACGTCGATCGCGATCTGAATCAGGATCGACGCGGGTGGCTGCCGTTTCTTGAGCGCGAGATAGCGCAGCCACTGGCCGAGGTGATAGCCGCGCACGTACTCCATCACGAGCACGTACGCGCCCTCCTGCTCGCCGAACTCGATCACGTCGACGACGCTCGGGTGCCGCAGCTGCGAGAGGATCTTTGCCTCGCGCACGAACATGCCGACGAAGCGCTCGTCTTGCGCATGTTCGGGCAAAAGCAGCTTCACGACGACCGGCTTCACGAAACCGACGGCGCCTTCGGAACGGGCGAGGTAGACGACGCCCATACCACCCTTCGCGAGCTCGCGAACGACCCGGTAGCGGCCGAGCAGAACGCTACCGAGCACGTGGTCCGTAGGCACTCTCAACTGCTGCGTCATCGCGATCCGGACGCGCGCCTCAGGTAGTAGTGCGTTCCGAGCCGCCGGTGAACCAACCGAACTGCGATGTCCGGCCGCGCCGCGCTCGTGACCACGCTACCTTGAAACCGATCCGCGCCTACCTTCTCGATTGTCCCGTCCCGAACACTGACATTCCACGCCGGCAACGCGAGACCTTCGATACTGACAGTGTCCCCTACTTTGAAAGCACGGTCGACCGGAGCTGTCAGGCTCGCCGTAGCAGCCGTGTTGTCGAATCGAACATCCACCGTAGTCGTACGCGACTTACGCTGGCCCGCCTCGAAGGTCACACGATGAGTACCATCACGCAGAGTACCGGACGCGAACAGACGTTCGGGTGACGTAACTGACACTACCGTACCATCCACGTCGAGCTTATAGCTGTCGGATTGCGGCGGGTTCGGCCAGCGGACGCGAACCTCGGGCAACTGGTTCTGGTAGTAGATGGCATAACCGCGTCCATCGGCATCGACGAGCGAAGTCGGCGCGCGCAACGGCAGCTGTCGCGTGCCGGCGTCCGCGAGCACGTGAGCGGTACCGCGTGCGACGACGCGACCCGGCGCACCGTGCGCATCGAGGCAGCGCACCGTGTAACTGCGCGAGCCCGTTGGAAGCAGCAGATTCGCGCGCCCTTCCCCGCTCGAGCGGCGCTTCGGTTGTGCGAGCTCGACCAGCCCGCGCGCTTTGCACTGCTTGGTGAACTCGACGCTCACCGCAACTGGAACCTCCGGCGCATGCACGACGAACGACTCGCCCGCCCGCACTTCGAGGTTCGAGTAGTCGGGCGGTGGCACGTCCTCGGGTCGTTCCGTCGGAGCTTCGCTCGCGAGCGACCAGCGGTACGCGTCACCGGGCGTGACGTCGCGCTCACCGCTCGGACCACGAAACATCGCGACGCCGCGCTTCATCTCGAGCACGCCTTCGTTCTCGTCGATGCGAACGGCGGCCTCGCTGCCGCCCTCAGCGGCGCGCGCGACGATCCGCCCGCCCGGCACGCGAACTTCGACGTCTCGATCGACTGCGGTGAACTGAAGGCCACCGCGCAGCGCTTCGACGAGCACGGCGCCCTCGCCCACCACGTATTCGCCAGCGCCGAGCAATCGCGCGCGCTCGGGTCCTCGCGTGAGTTGGACCTCAGTATTGGCTGGCAATCGCAGACCCGTTGCCGGAGCCAAGTCGTGCTCACCGGGTGTCAACTCTTTCCATTCGCCGCCACGCGACCGCGCACGAATCCCCGGATGCATCACGTTTGCACGGATCACCTCGTCGCCGGGCGGTGGCGCCGGAAGTGTAGCGGTGGCGGTTTGCGCGGTTTTCTCGTCGCCAGTGCGCAAGATCGCCATGCCGACATCGAGGAGCACGCGCTCACCAGGGCCGAGTCGATGATCGACGCCACTCTCGTCGCGAAACGTAGCTTGGCCAACGTCGACGCGAAGCGTCAGGTTGTCAGCCTCGCGGGTGAGCACGGCCTCCGTTCCCGGGGCGAGCTGCGCCAGACCGACGTGCGTGCGCAACCACACAGGACTCTCGCCCGCAAAGACGACCGCTTCGCCCGCTTGCACGTCGATGCTCTGCTCGTGTTCGCCTGCGCCGTCGACGAGAAACCGAATCGTCGTGCTCGCTTTGACGGATAGGCGCGAGCCATCGTTGAGCGCGAGCATCGCGCTGGAGCTCTCGCCAGTGCGAAGGCCGTCGCCGAGCACGAACGTCGCTCCGACGTCCGCACCTTCCCACTCCGTCCGCTTGTTCGAGAAATCGCGATGAACGCTATCGCCTGATTTCTCGCTGAGCTTCGCAATCGAGGCGCTCTGACAGCCATTGCAACCATGGACGAGGCTCATGAGCAGCGCGGCGTAAAAGATGCGCGCAGTCATTGGGCCTCGCGCATGTCTACGTTCAGGATGCTGACGCCGTTTCCCTCCACCTTTACCGAGCGGCGGTGGGTGCGATAGCCCTTCGCACTGATCGTGACCTCGTACGAACCGGCTGGCAGGTCGAGCTCGAAGTGACCGTCGTCGGCCGAGTCGCGCGTCGCCACCACTTTGCCGCGTCGATCGCGCACGAGGATCTGCGCGCGCAGCGGCTCGCTCTGGAAGGTTCGAGTCAAACCGCGCAGCACACCCGTATCGACCTTAGGCGTCAGCGCGCGCCCGGCGTCTGGTGGCATGTCCGCTCGCACCTCGATGTCCCAGGTCTGCGCCTGGAACCCGGTCGCAGTCACCTCCACTGTCGCCGGGCCGACCGGGACCCATTGAAATGTGTACTGGCCGTTCGCGTCCGTGATCGCATCGCGAACTTCGCCGCCGGCGACGCGGAGCATGACCGACGCTTCCGGCAGCACTTCACCCTTGTCGTCCAAGAGCGTGCCAGCAACCGTTGCCGCTTTTGGCTTCGACGCCGTCGGCTCCCCGGCCGTAGTAACCGCAGCCTCGCCAGGCTTGGCGTTCGCAGTCGTCGCTTGCTCGCGCGGTACCCGCTCGAAGCTGAAGTTATAGCGAACACCGGCGAGCACGAGCAGACGCGGTTCGATCGGTACGAGCGGATCGTCTGTTCCGATGTCGGGGCGCGCGCTGAGCGATACCAGCGCGGTGAGATCGACTTGCCACGCCGGGCTCGGAAAGTACCTGCCGCCGATGGCTGCGCGGATTGGCGACTGGCCGAAAGATGGCGCCTTCGAACCCACCAGCACGTCTGCAGACAGCTCGCCGAAGACTTCCGCCGTTTGCTCGAACCGGCGCGCGACACCGACCGCGCCGAGCACGGCGTTCGAGTCGCTCACACCGAGCGTGACGCGATCCCCGGTCCGCAAGCGCTCGAGATCCGGCGCGATGTTCTCGCTGTTGTCGACCCGAAAACCCGCCGAAGCGAGCAACACCCAGCCGCTCTCGCGCGGCGTGAACGCGAACAAGCCGCGCGCTTCGACCGACGTCGCCGAAAACTCGAGCGAAGGCGCGTCCGTGCCGGGGAACCAACCGCCGAGCTCGGCGCCGATCGACAGGTCCGGCGAGAGCGCATGGCCCGCGCGCGCGAAAATGCGCGGATCACCAAAGCCTGCGCTGTGCGAACCTCCGCCGTCGTCGGGGTGCATCTCGAGGCGCCCGTCGAGTCGAAGCGCGAACGCGAGCCACGACAGCGGAGCAACTGCAGCACCGAACGTCGCTTGACCGCGGTGGTGTGTGCCATCGGCCGACGTGATCGCCTCGGTCATTCCATAACCGGCGGCGAGGCTGAGGTTCAGCTCGGCAGCTGTCAGCGGCAGGCCCGTGTTCACCAAGCCGCGCAACCCCGAAGCCGAAGTGCCGAGGGCGGGTGAATTCTGTTCGGCCGCCGCGTTGCTCGAAATCAGCAATACGATCAAAGCGGCGAGACCGCTGGCGGCGCGCACTGCCGAGACGCGAGTCGGCTTCGCGCAACTCCCGTCGTTCGCTTCAACCATGTTCAAGCGTTGTTCAATCGTGCGCCTTTCCGTCGGCGCGCGCTCGTGACCGTATTGTCATTAGTGTACACAGCGCAGGGCTTCGTTTGGGCGAGTCGTACGCATGTAAGCCGCAGCTCGTGCGCGTGGCGATGTGAACGCGACTCGCCTGCACACCGAAACGCGACGACTTTCGCGTAGGTGTGGGCAGCGCACTTGTGTCTCCCAAGGCCATGAGTAGACCGATGCAGCTAGCTCGCGTGGCGCAGCTAACGGCGGCGGGGGATCTCCCGATCGCGTACACTGAATATTGGCGTGCGCTTGGTAGCTTGGTCGTATGTTCTGTTGCTGTGCTTGGCACTTTCCAGTGGCTGTGGACGCATTGGCGTCGAGCTGCGCGACTTGGATGAAGGCCATGGCGGTGGCGGACACGACGATGCTGCCGTAGTCCTGCCGGACGACGCGAGCACTGTCGCTGACGGCGGCGGCGGAAACGAGGGCGGGTCCTCCGATCTCGACGCGGCGGCAACCGGTTCGGACGCAGGTCCGCTCGATCCCGACTCCAGCCTGTCGGACCTCGATGGATCGATCGCGCCGTGCCCCGACGCCGACGGCGATCTGGTGTGCGACACGTCCGACATTTGCCCGGGCGGCGACGACGCACGCGATGCCGATGGCGACGGGACTGCGGACGCGTGCGACTCGTGCCCGGCCGACGCCGCGAACGATGGAGACGCCGATGGTTTGTGTGCGAACGCGGACAACTGCCCGTCGGTCGCAAATGCTGTGCAGCTCGACTCGGACAGCGACGGTACCGGGGACGCATGCGACCACGACGAAGACAACGACAGTACGGTCGACGCCATCGACAACTGCCTCGGGCTCTCGAATCCGGATCAAGCAGACGTCGATCTGGATGGCGCCGGCGACGCATGTGACAGCGACGACGACGGCGACGGCGCACCGGACGGCACGGACAACTGCCCGCAGATCGGCAACCCGACGCAAGTCGACTCCGATGGCGATGGCCAGGGCGACGTGTGCGATGACGACGATGACGGCGACGGTGCGCCCGATGCAGTCGACAACTGCTTGGGGCTGAGCAATCCGACGCAGGGCAACATCGATGGCGATGCGCTCGGCGACGCGTGTGACAGCGACGACGACGGCGACGGCGCTGCGGACGGCACGGACAACTGCCCGCTGATCAACAACCCGACGCAGGTCAACACGGACAGCGATGCGCAAGGCGATGCGTGCGACGCCGACGATGACAACGACGGCGCACCGGATGCGACTGACAACTGCACGCTCGCTGCGAACGGAAGCCAAGCCGACTTGGATGGCGACGGGCAAGGCGATGTCTGTGACACCGACGACGACGGCGATGGTGTCGCGGATACCTCCGATAACTGCCCGACGGCGGCAAACGCCGACCAAGCGAACTTAGACACCGATTCGCTCGGCGACGCGTGTGACACCGACGACGATGCGGACGGGGTACTGGATACAACGGACAACTGCCCGAACGTCTCGAACGGTACGCAGACGAACACGGACGCGGCGCTCACGGGCGGCGACGGCCTCGGCGACGCGTGTGACACCGACGACGACGCGGACGGGCGCGGCGACGGCTCGGACAACTGCCCGCTGGTTCCGAATTCGGGTCAGGCAAACGCGGATAGTGACGGCCAAGGTGATGCGTGTGACACCGATGATGACAACGACACGCGTCTCGATGGTGCTGACAACTGCCCGCTGAACGCGAACCTGAACCAAGCGAACAACGATGGCGACGCACAAGGTGACGTCTGCGACACGGATGACGACAATGACGGTGTCCTGGACACGACGGACAACTGCCCGACGATCGCGAATCCGGCACAGACGAACACGGACGTCACAGCCGATGGCGGCGACGCCTGTGACACCGACGACGACAACGACGGCCGACTCGACACGGCCGACAACTGCCCCGTCGTCAGCAACGCGAGCCAAGCCGACGCGGATACGGATGGCATCGGTGACGCGTGCGAAAACGACGACGACAACGACGGCGTACCGGATACGACGGACAACTGCCCGAACAACGCGAACCCGACCCAAGCGAACACCGACGTTGCGCTGAGCGGCGGCGACGCGCTGGGTGATGCGTGTGACACCGACGACGATGCGGACGGTCGACTCGATGGCGTAGACAACTGCTCGCTGATTCCGAACGCGAGTCAAGCCAACTTGGACGGCGACATGTTCGGCGACGTCTGTGACACCGACGACGATGCGGACGGTCGACTCGATGGCGTAGACAACTGCTCGCTGATTCCGAACGCGAGTCAAGCCAACTTGGACGGCGACATGTTCGGCGACGTCTGTGACCCCGACGACGACAACGATACGATCGCGGACGGCGCAGACAACTGCCCGACCGTCAGCAACACTCCGCAGACGAACACCGATGGCGATGCCCAAGGTGACGCGTGTGACACCGACGACGACAACGACACCCTCGCGGACGGCGCAGACAACTGCCCGACCGTCAGCAACACTCCGCAGACGAACACCGATGGCGATACCCAAGGTGACGCATGCGACACCGACGACGACAACGACGGCCGGCTCGACGGCGCAGACAACTGCCCGCTGATCAGCAACAACCCACAGACCAACACGGACGCCGACGCGTTAGGTGACGCCTGTGACACCGATGACGACAACGACGGCAGACTCGACGGCGCAGACGACTGCCCGCTCGTGAGCAATGCGGCGCAGACGAACACCGATGGCGATGCTCAAGGTGATGCGTGTGACACCGACGACGACAACGATGGCGTCGTAGACGGGTCCGACAACTGCTCGCTGATCAGCAATGCTTCGCAGGCGAATAGCGATGGCGCAGCGGATGGCGGCGATGCCTGCGACACCGACGACGACAACGACGGGCGGCTCGACGGGGTGGACAACTGTCCGACCGTGAGCAATGCCGCGCAGACGAACACTGACGGCGACGCCCAGGGTGATGCGTGCGATACCGACGATGACAATGACGGGCGGCTCGATGGGGCAGACAACTGCCCGCTCGTCAGCAATGCCGCACAGACGAACACCGACGGCGACGCCCAAGGTGATGCGTGTGACACCGACGATGACAACGACGGTGTTCCCGATGGTACCGACAACTGTCCACTCGTCGCGAACGCGAGCCAAGCCAACCTCGATGGCGATGCGCTCGGCGACGCGTGCGATCCCGACGACGACAACGATGGTGCTGCGGACGGCACGTTCGGTTATACGCCGACTAACATCAACCCGGCTCCGCTCAGTGGAACCGCGACCATCACGTTGAACTGCGGCACGTCCCAGTTCGACAGCACGTCGCTCACGTACACGAACTGGTGTGGCCAAACACAACCGACGCCGATCGTACAGACGCAGACCCAAGCCGGCGGCGCTTCGATCGTGATCATTCCGGTGAGAGCGATCACTGTCGCCTCGGGTGCCACATTGAAAGTGGTCGGCAATCGACCGGTTGCGTTTGCAGTCTTCGGTGACGCCACGCTCGTGGGCACCGTAAACGCGAGTGCGACTGGATCGACGCCGGGTTCCGGCGGCAACTGGTCTTGCGGAGCGAGCGCCGGCGTGAACGGCACAGGCAGCTCGAGCACGGGCGGCGGTGGTGGTGGCGGTGGTGCCTACGGCGCAAACGGCGGTAGCGGTGGCTACGGCGACAGCAACGGCAACCAAGGCGCAGGCGGAAACGCGCGCGGCGTAGCGACGCTGTCGCCGATTCTCGGCGGATGCGGCGGTGGCGTCGGCGGCGGCTGCAGCAACGCGGGCGGTGCGGGCGGCGGCGGCCTTCAGTTCTCCGTCACCGGCTTGCTCGACGTACGCGGCAGCGTGCTCTCGCACGGCGCATCCGGCGTCGATGGCTGCGGGTCCGAAGGCGGCGGAAGCGGCGGCGGAAGTGGTGGAGCGATCTTGCTCGAGGCCGCGCGCTTGTCGGTTACAGCTGGATCGTCTGTGCTCGCCAACGGCGGCAGCGGCGGCGACTCACAAGGCTCCGGTGGCAATGGTGGTACCGCGAGTGCCTCGGCACAAAACGGCAATCCCGGCAGCGCGAACGGTGGCGGTGGTGGCGGCGGTGCGGTCGGACGGATTCGATTGCGCGCGAACAAGAGCTGCGCGATCGCGGGGACACTCAGCCCCGGTGCATCGCAGAGCTGCCCTCCGTAGCACGTTCGAGTCTTCGCCTGGCTGCAGCTGATGGCTGCAATACATGCGACATCCATCTCGTGGATGCGTCGCAGATGAAACTGTACGCATTTGACACGACTAATTCCGCCGCGTTTTTAGCTGCGTGATTGTTGCACTGCACTTTCTGACAACTTTTAGGCGTGAGCTCGACCCGAATGCGAGTAGCTCAGGGCACTTCGTACCGGGGAACGACATCCACGGAGAGGAATAGCCATGGAGTACTTACGAAGAATCGAGCAGGCAGGAACGGCGCGCACGCGTGCGCGTTCACTGCAAGTCTTGCTCGCGTGCGCGAGTTTGGGCGTGGCAGCGTGCGGCGATGACAATCTCGCCACAGATGGAGGCTCCGCGGAGGTGGCCGGCAATGGCGGCGCGACTGCAGTCTCCGGATCCGGTGCAGCCGGTAGCAGCGCGACTGCGGGACGAACTGGCGCGGGCACGAGCGGCTCGAGCGCGGGCAGCGCTGGTCGCGGCTCGTCTTCGGGCACGAGTGGAAGTGGATCCACGCTAGGCGGTCGCAGCGGCGGTGCTGGGCGCGGTAGCGCGGGCTCCGACGGACCTGACACGAGCGACGACGCCGGCGTGAGCGATGACGACGCGGGCGCGATCGCAGGTTCCGGTGGCCGCGAAGCTGGCAGCGGCGGCACGAGCGGAAGTGCAGCCGGCAGCGGCGGTAGCAGTGGATCGAGCGGTGCTTCCGGCGCGAGCGGTAGTGCTGCTGGCAGCGGCGGCGGAGCGTCCGGTTCTTCCGGTGTCGGCGGCGCGGGTGGCCAGAGCGGCGAAGGCGGCGCGGGCTTCCCGGGCTTCCCAGGCTTCGGCGGCTTCCCGGGCTTCGGTGGCTTCCCAGGCTTCGGTGGCTTCCCCGGTGAGCCGGGGGACCCGGGTGACGAACCGGTCGACGCAGGTGTCGATGCGGGCCCGGATGCCGCTGTCGATGCGGGCGACAACCCGTTCGATCTGTTTCCCTGAGCTCGAGCGAGGGGCGACGGCTGCCGCCATCAGCTGCAGCCGTCGCCAGTCGTTCTGCCGATCGGCGCTCGCCTGACGAAGGCGCCTAGAACGGCGTCTCGTGCGCGCCGGTTCGGTAGACATAGACGTGCCCGTTCACGTCGAACTCGGGCGTCCGCGTCTTCGTCCACCGCACGCAGGTCTCCCGCTGGCGCGCGATGTCGCGCGCTTGAACCGCGACGTATGCGTTCTCGGGCAAACTATTCGGGCAGCCGAGGCGGCGCGACGTGACCTGCTGCCGCGCGAGCTCGAGCTTCGACGTGAACGAGTCGCCGCTGAAGTACACGGTCGAGATGCCGCGCTCGCGCAGCGCGCGACCGAGCCGCAGCGTGTCTTGGCCCCACTCCTCTCCGACGATGCTGATGCGCTCGCCGCCGATTTTTCCGCCGACAAGCCAGTTGAAGTCGCTGAGGTAGTCGGGAAACGACCAAGCGACGCCGCCCACGGCTGCGACGATTGCGGCGATCGCCAGCTGCTTTCGCCGAGCCTCGCTCGCGAGCGCGCGAAACGCGTAGACAGCGCCGAGCCCGGCGAACAACGCCATGATCGGAATCATCGGCAAGACGTGCCGCACTCCGATGTTCAACGCCGCACGCATCGCGAGCAACACGAAACACGTCGCGTAGGCTGCGAGAAGAGCGGCCGGCAAGCTCACGCGGCCGCGCCGCCGCCAGAACACGAATCCGGCGTAACCGAGCGCCGCCATCAGCACGAGCGGCGTCTTGATCAGCAGCATGATCGGGAAATACGCCGGCGTTCCATGACTCATCGGCTTGCCGAAGAACACCGTCGGATGGCCCTCGGCATCGTGCGCGCGCAGCACCGACAACCCGAACACGTACGTGTACGGCAGCGGGATCGGCAGCCAGCCCGGTAGCTTCGGAAGGATCGACGATTTCTCGAGCACCGCGCCGCCGAAACCGCGCGGTTCGTCAGGTGCAGGCTCCGGCCAAGCGAGCATCTGCGCCGCAGTCGCACCGCTGCGGTGAAATCGATAGGCGGCGTTGATCACGAACAACGCGGCGAGCCCCGACAGCGCGAGATACACGACTGCCGCCGTGAGTGCGCGCCGCAGCGGCCAACCACGGTAGCGCCCGACGCGCAACCCCGCGACGACTAACACTCCGAGTGACGCAATCGGCACTAACATCAGTCCCGTATATTTCGTCACCATTCCCGCACCGACTGCAAATGCCGCAGCCGCGCCGTGCCAGCGCGAACCGCCGTTCAGGAACGTGACGAGCTCACCGACAGCGACGACCATCGCCAGTGCGACCGGCATATCCGTCGTCATCATCCGGCCATGGGCGATCAAAGTCGGATGGAACGCGAAGAAGCCGAGTGCGCACAAACCCACCGCCGGGCCGAAAAAGCGCGTGCCCAAACGGTACACGTACACGGCCAGGAGGACACAACACAGCGCGATCATGGCGCGCGCCTCGAAGAGCCATGGTCTTCGCCGGCCGTACTTCGTGCCCAGTAGGTCCTTCGCGACGACCCACACTTCCCCGCTCGAGTAGCCGCGCAGCTGGCCCATGTCGACGCTCGGCGCAGTGATCGCGACCGGAAGCGCTCCGACCGCGTTACCGAGCGGCGGATGCGAATAACTCAGCGACGTGTCGGGCCCCCAAAACCAGGCGAGCCCGCGCGTGAGGTGCAGCGGCTCGTCGGTCGTGGGCGATTCGTCGATCATGCTCGTGCCGAGCAGCAGCGCGAGCACGCCGACCAACGCGAGCGCGATGCGGCGCTCGCGCGACGCTGTCAGCTGCCAGTGACCCGGTGGCGGCCGCTGCACGACAGCGCCGGACTCGGGCGCTGGCGGAATTTGGCTCGCGGGCGCGCTCACGTTCGAGCCGCATGGCGTCGCGCGAAAGCCAGTCGCCGTCAAGTGGCCTCGACCGAAACGGCCAGGGCGCTCTTTCGCCCCGCACAGTGACGTCAGTGTCCGCGAATCGCGCCCGGTGGAATTCGCAACATCACGCTCACCTTGTCGAGCAACACGAACTCGTCGAACGGCTTTTCCAGAAACGTGCCGTTGCGGTCCCGAAGCTCTTGAACCTGTGCCTCGTCCGGCGCGATTCCCGAGACGAACAGCAACTTGACGTCGGGATCTCGGGTGAGGAGCGCGTCTGCGAGCTGCCCACCGTCCATGTCCGGCATGTGCAAGTCGGTCACTGCGAGGTCCAACAGGCCGTCCATCGCGTCCACGAGCAGCAGTGCCTCCGGGCCGTCCGGCGCACTCAACACGTTGTAGCCGGCCGACTCGAGCGAGCGGACCATCATCGAACGCAGCGACTCGTCGTCATCGACGACCAAGACGGTTGCCGCGCCGAGATCCTCCTCGTCCACCACCGGCAGACGTGGATCCGCCAGTCCCTCCAAGCTCAGCCGGTGACCGGGCTCGACGCGAGGCAGGTAGATTCGAAACGTAGTGCCCGCGCCCGGCTCACTCGCGACTTCGATCTCGCCGCTGCACTGCTGCACGATCGCGTACACGTTCGCGAGCCCGAGGCCGGTGCCGCCCGACTTAGTCGTGAAGAACGGCTCGAACAACCGCGCGCGAACTTCCTCGGTCATACCGGCGCCGGTGTCCGACACCATCAGGAGCACATAACTCTCCTCGGTCTCTGGCTCGGGTGAACCGGGTGGCGCGGCATGCGTGAGCGAGGCTTCGCTGACGCGGATCGTGATCGTGCCGCCCTTCGGCATCGCGTCGCTCGCGTTCTGACACAAGTTCATCAGGACGCGTTCGATGTGGCTCGGATCGGCGAGCGCCGGCAACTCGAGGTCGGGAATGTCGACTTCCAGCTTCACGTTCGAACGCACCAAACGCCGCAACATCGGGACGAGCTCGCGCACGATCTCCCCGAGGATGATGCGGCGCGGCGGGATGGTCTTGCCGCGCGAGAACGTCAGCAACTGACGCGTGAGCTCGGTGCCGCGACGTGCCGAGTCTTGAATGTCGCTGACCTCGTCTTGCCCGTCCTGCTGGCGGCCTGCGATCGTCGCGAGGCCTTCGGCTGCGAACTGGATCGTCGCGAGGATGTTGTTGAAGTCGTGTGCGATGCCGCCCGCGAGGCGGCCGATCGCTTCCATCTTTTGCGCCTGACGCAAGTTCTGCTGCAACCGCTCGCGCTCGCGGAGCGCGCTCGCGAGTTCGAGCGCGACCGGCACTTGATTTGCAAGCGCCTGCAGCAGGGCCGCGTCTTCCGGACGAAAGCCGCCGGCCGCTCCAGCGCGATCGAGATAGAGCGCACCGACCGCTTGCTCCCGCAACACGAGAGCGACGACGACGCAGGTGCGATGTGCGTTCGAGACGATGTGCTCCGTATCTGCGAGCTGGGTCTGACCGGTGATGTACACCTGCTCGACGAGCGCTTGATCGTATTCGGCGTTCAGCTCGAGATCGTGACCGCCGATCGTGCGGCCGGCCGTGAGCGCAAACGAAGTCGAGGGTTCGGTCCGCATGAACAATAGGGCGCGCTCGGCTCCGAGCGCTTCGATCAGCTCGTCCAAGATCAGCCGCGCCTGACGCTCCGGACCGAGCTCTCGACTATTGGCCTGGCTGATCCGCAATAACGCCGCGAGGTGACGGCGCGTGTACGGCGCATCGACCTCGTTGCGCTGTGGCTCGGGGCCTTCAATCAGCTCGAACTCCTCGCGGATGAAGCGAAGGCGATTGACGTGACCGTACTGCCGCGCGAGCAACGCGGCGATTTGCGCTTGGTTGTGCGCCGACTCGAGCCTGCCGCTCGCGCGCAACATGTGCGCACGCAAACGCGCGGCAGAGTAACTGACCCACGGGACGTCGTACTCGTTTGCGAGCCGCTCGGCTTCGACGAGTGTCGCCTCGGCTCCCACTCGCGAGCCGCGAAACCAAGTCGCCGATGCGCGCAAGAGCTTGTAGTGCGCCTCCATCGTATGGGTGCGCGAGAGCTGCTGCGTGATCGCCATCACCGCTTCGAGCTTCGGCAGCAACAACGCGCGCCGCGCCGGCTCCGCCCGCAAACACTGATGCAGCCGCGCGTGGGCGAGGTGGATGTAATAGATGTGAACTAACGGATGGACTTGTTTGGGATCGAGCTTTAGTCGGTCGAATTCGTCTACTAAAGCTTCGAACTCGGCGCCGAGGTCCCCGCGTTCGGTGAAGAACTGAAGCCGGCTCTGATAACCGAGCTGGTGGAAGTAGCTGCCGGGCTGAATTTTGGCATATTCCACGTACTGCAAGCTGCGTTTGAGCCGCGCGACGTCCTTCTCGCGCCCGACTGAGAGCAGCGTGTTGCACGCGGCGTCTTCGATCAGACCGAATACCGCCGGGGCGTGGCCGTTCTGACGCACCTGCTCGATCGCAATGTCGAGCCACGTGAGCGACGCGGCGGGTCGGCCGCGTGTGAGGTCGATGCCGTACATCGCGAAGCACAGGTGGCAGAGCTCCCCGAGCTCCATGAAGTGGGGGCGCTCTTCGGCACAAATCCGGGCGTGGCGAGCGCACTCGTCGAGCTCGCCGCGCCAGCCTGTGATGACGTGACGTACTTGGTGCCACAACGTCACGGCGATCGGATCGGCGAGGTCGTGCGCCATCGTTTCAGCGCGCGCGCTGAGCGTTTCGGCGATGCGAGTTGCGCCCAAGGTCGACGCGATCATCGCCATCAGCATCTCGGCGTAAACGCGCGAGCGAGACGGCGGCAGCTTCTGCGCTGCGTTCGCCAACAGGATCGCGCTCGCGATTCCGCGCGCCGGCTGGCCACCCTCGAACGAAACCCGTACGCACTCGCCGTACAACTGGCACAGCGTTTCGGCTTCCTCGCGCGCACGACCCGAGCGGCGCACACCGACCGACCCCACCACCCAACCGCCGAGACTTGCGAGCAGATCACGCGGAGCATCGCCCGGCATCTCACGGCCGCAATCGGCGAGCGCCGCCTCCAAGATGCGCCAACAAGCCTCGTCGTTCGACTCGAAGTGATAGATCCACGCGAGCCGACCGCGCACGAGCGCGCGTTCGAACCCGGGCTTCGATCGGGCGAGTGCGCGCTCGAAGTACTCGCGGGCTTCGCGAGTCGTGCCCGTCCGGAGACTGCTCTCCGCGAGCTGCACGTAAAACTCGCGGTCGGGATCGATCCCGGCGAGTCGCGCCGCGCGCTCGGCCGGTTTCAAGAAGGAGAGAACGAGCGCGTCGTCGCACGCTTCGAGTGCACGTTGAGCCGCACGGCGCATGGCTTCGAATGCGCGACGTGGATTGAGCTCGATGATCCCGGCCGCGTGGTGTCGCGCCAACTCGTATTCGTATTCGGCGCCGCTGCCTTCGGCCGAGTAGAGGGCTTCTGCCGCGCGCTCGTGCAGGATTCGCCGCTGTTCCTCTGGAACACTTCGAAGCAGCTCTTCCCACACGCAGTCGTGAACGAAGTGGTATTCACCGTGCGAATCGCGTTCGAGCAACCGAGCGGCGAGCGCGACCTCGAGCCCCTCGCGTGCGGACTCGACCGAAACCGCGTTCACCCGGGCGAGCCACTCCACTTCGATTCGACTACGGACGACTGCCGCCGCACGCAGCACTTCGAGCGTGGTGACATCGAGTGCGGCCAGACGGCGCCGAATCAGCGCCTGCGACGACGCCGGCAAGCGCATGCGCTGCACGGGCGTCGCATCGAGATGCCAGTGTCCCCAACGGGGACGTAAGTAGCCCCGTTCGAGCGTGAGTCGAAGCAGCTCGAGCAAGCTGAGTGGCGTGCCGTCGCTCAACTGCGTCAGTTGCTGAACTAGATCTCGATCGGGCCGGCGTTCGAGCCCGAGGTAGTCGGCGATGATGTCGGACGCGTCGCGCTCGCTCAGCGGACCGAGTTGCACCGTCTCCAAGAGCTCGGGGACGAGCGCCGCGCGAAAGCGCTCGAGCGGCTCGCGACTGTCCTGATCGTCGCGCGCGCCGCACACGAGCAGGTGGCCTTGTGCGCACAAGCGCGCGGCCAGGCGTGTCAGTACCATCCGACTGCTGGCGTCGAGCCAGTGAATGTCGTCGATCACGAGGACGGACGGACCGGACGCCTCGAGATACTTCGCGAGAAAGTCGGCCATGCCGGCGACGAACACCTGCTGCGCGTCGCCTTCGCCCATCGTGACCTTCGACTCCGGAATCAGCGCCGCCAACCGCGGCGAGAGCAAGCGAATGCGCGAAGCCATCGGCCCAGCAGCGACGCGTAAGCTCTCCTCGATTTGCGCGCGACGCTCCTGATCGAGTGTCGCCAAACCGGCGAGGTGACCTTCGAGCAAACGCTTGAGCGCAGAAAACGGCGCCCAATCGCTGTCACGACACTTCACCGACAATACTTGGACCTGCTCTTCGCCGATGACCTCGGCGAACACCGCGAGCAAGCGGCTCTTGCCGCTCCCAGCCGGACCGAGCACTTCGATCAACTTGCCGCCGTATTCGGACGCGTGATCCCAAAAGCGGCGCAACAAGCCGAGCTCGCCGCGCGCGCGGCGGACGGCCGGCATACCGCTCGAGACTGCGAGGGACTCGCGACTCGGTGGCGGGTACGACGAGCGTCGTTTGTTGCTGCCCGCATCCGCGAGCGCATCGAGCTCGAACGCGACCGATGCGAGCTCGGTTCGCTTTTCCGCCGCGAGCTCTTCGGCCAACACGTACAACGCGCCCCGCACCGCATCCGTGCCTTGCGCCTGCCGCGCGCAATCGCGCAGCAACTGACCGAGTGCGCGTGTATCCGCTAGCACGTCGAACGGGAGCGGCCGCGTGATCGAGCCGTTGTCGAGCAGCGTGACACGGGCGCCATGTTCGGAGCACAACACGTGCTCGGATGTCAGATTTCCATGTACAAAGCCCGCTTCGTGCAGCCGTTGTAGACACGTCGTAAGCGAGCGCGCGAGCTCGAGCGCGTGTGCCGACGTCAGCGCGCGGCGAAGCCTCGTCGCCAGTGGTTCGCCGTGCGCCTGATCGAGAATCGCGTACGGCGTTTCGCCAGTCGCTCCCAGCTGCAGGACGCGGGGCAAGCCGGCGCGGCTCAGCCGGGCCAGCTGCAAAATATCCTGTTCGAACGTGCTCGAGTGCGCAGCAAAGCTCGGAACGCGGTCGCTCGGCAGCTTGACCGTGCAACCGGCACCGCGATGAAGCGCACGAAACACCACACTCCCCGGACCGCGCCCAACTTCCTCGAGGAGCGTCACCTCCGGTATGCGTGCCTGCATTCGATCCCTGACCACGCATACCACAAAGCTAGATCGAATTCTCGACTACCGTACGTGCGCGGCCAGCCCCGGCAATCAGACAGTCAGGGCCGGGTCAGTTCCACACACTTCGGATTTGCCTCGTCTCGATCGAGCGTGATAGGCGCGGTCAGGCTGCGCGCACGGCTTCACCGCAGATTTCGTCACAAAAGTGCTCGAATATCTGCCCTGCCCGTTCCACTCCCGCGAGTAACACACTGGCGTCCGGCTGACCTCGCCACAACTGATCGATCTCGGCGAAGCCGCGAGCGGCGTGCTCTCGATCTGCCAATAGGTGTTTCGTGATGGAGGAGATCTGTCCCCGCTCGAACCCGCTCGCAGCGAGGCCATCGAGCCATTCGTCACCGACCAACACGGTGAAGTACTCCGCCCACAGCGCGTAAGCGACGAAGCATACAGGATGCTGGGCGATCAGATTACGTTGCCATTCGACCAAGCTCACGATCGCAGGTGAAGGACGCAGGCCGGAAGTCACCGCTTCGGGGAGACGGCTGAGGTCATCGAGCGCCCAGAGCTCGTGGCCTTTCTCTTCGCCCGCCTTACGCGAGAAATAGTCGGCGAGTTCGAAGTCCCCCAACTTCTTGGACGCGGCAGAAGCCACCTCGAGGTTTAGTTGTGAGTTACGCAACAGGAAGCGAAGACTCTCCAGATATAGCGCGACTGCGCGCGGCGGCAGTTCTCCCTGTCGCGCCAGCGCTCCGAGCCGAGTCCTACTTCGTAAGCCTTCCACCCAGCACTCGATGTTCGTCTGTAGTTGCGTCGCGAGTGTAGTCATGTCTGCTCCCTGTTAGTTCACAGGCCTTCTGCCAATCCGTCGTTGTCTGATCCCAAAGAGTGTGGGCGGCCTCCGAACGAATCGGAGGCCGCCCTGACTGATCAAATCAAAATCACATCGTGCCGAGTGAGAACCGCTTCTTCATGGTGGTTCCTCCTTTCCAGTGCGGGTTGGCCCCCCCGCTGCGATGCCCGCGAAACGTTTGAGAAAGGCCGCTTCGCAGGCCGGCTCGAGAAATTTCGTGTAGCGAACCAACGGACCCCAGCGATCACTCAGCTGGTGACCGGTGACGTGAAAGTGCAGCTCGGTAAAACATCGCGACATCGCCAGATTCGCCGGCGAAGTATCTGCGACGACGCGTTCGACGTGATGCCGCGCGAGCGGCTCGAACACACACTCCCGACCGAACCGACGGATCAACGCGGGACGCTGATACGTCTGGAGTACGGCGAAGATGCGAATGTAATAGCTGCTCCAATCTTCGGGCGCACCGACGAACACGCCGATCGTTCGGTCTTCGAGACGCAGCTCGATCGCGTCACAGGCCGATCGCAGATACCAACGCTTCGCGTCGACGATCGTTTCGTTTGGGGGAGCACCGAAAGACTCCTCCCCAAACCACGGAAACTCTTCTGCTAAAAACGATCGTACACGTGACAGATCGCCTGGCATCGCTGTAATACCGTCATGCGACAGGACGTGGGGCAGTCCTCGATTGAGCTCGAGACCCCACAACTTTTCGCTCAGTGACGTGATCGGGGATGGCGTCGTGGCAACGACGTCCCCGTTCGTCGGAGCAGTAGCTGACGCTTGCGCCGTCGCTGACAACGGTGCGCGATTGAACCCCGGCATCCTACCTGGTCCCTTGTGTAGCCCCGGTGCTCCCCAACTACGGCCGGCGCTGCTGACTCGAACTAATCTAGGCGTAGTCAGTCGCGTGGTAAAGCTTATTTTCCCGAATGAAATCCGAATTGTATGACCGTTCCGTCCAACGCGGCCAGCTAGCCACTAGCCCCCGTATTGTGGCCAAAACCAGTCGTACGTAGCGGTATGAAATGTGGGCTATTGCGCCGAGAAAACGCGCGACTGACACCCCGGATCGAGCCGTCGACATGCACTTATGCGCAGCAATTGGACAGCTATAACTCTAGCCCAAGTGGCAAGTCGGCTTGCGGTTAACACACGGCTAAACCCTCGGACCTGACTAGTTGGAGTCAGGCAAAAACATCGATAAAAGCAGCGATCTTCGATGCGGCCGATCGTCACGTGTCACAATGCGAAGTGACACTTCCGCTTCGTGGAGGCGCCGCGCTCCCTCCACTACCGGGCGTCCGCACGCGGTTGTGTCCTGCTGAAAACTACGCGATCGGATGTGGCGGCGCGCCCGCTCGACTCGCCGCGCTCCCGAGTCCGAAGCGAAGAACGGCCGCACCGCGTGCGATCGCCTTGGCGACGACAAGCGCGCCGGCGAGGCCTTGTATAGTCAGATCGACGAAACTCGTAGCAGCGTCGAATGAACTGTTAGTTTCGTCAGCTTTAGTCGTTCGATCGGTTTTAGTCGCCGCCGGCCGCCGCTTACCGGCCAGCCAGTCGCGCAGGATCGCGTGGTGGGCCGGATACAAATAGTACTCCTGGTGATAGTCGGGCACCGGTTGCGGCGGCGGCGGCTCCGCCGGCAACGGTTCGCCCCACAAAAACGCTAGTCGCTGCAGCGCTTCACGTTTGGCGCTGGCCAGCGCGCTCACTGCCGACGCGTCCGCACCGAAGCCGTACACCAGCGGCGCGCTTTCACGCAGCGGAAACAGGAACAGCCCTGCGGCGACGTGCTTCAGCTGCTTGCGCTTCGGCCCGAACGCGTAGGCGGAGACTTCGTAGTCGTCGCGGAGCGAATGCGCGAGCTGCGGATCAGCATCCGGAACGAGCACCGGCGCGTACTCTCCCGCAAACGATCGCAGCACGCGGTCGCGCTCGATCAACTCTGCCTGTGCGGCATCGCACGCGCGCTGCCATGACGTGTGCAGCGCGACACCGTTCGAGAGCGAGACGCGCTGAACTTCGGGTTTCTTGTCGGCTGGGAACACCTGGCTCGGGGTGCGCGACCCTTTCTGTGTTCCCGCTCGATCACGAATCACGAGTGGCGATGAACTGGACCGCGCGAGGAAGATGCTGAGGCGCTCGATCAGCTCGAAGTACGCCCGGTCCACTGGAAAGCCAGACTCGTCTGCTGCTGCGCCGGTGACCGTCGCGGATCCCGGCGTCGACGCGACGAGCCCGACCATGCACAACTGAAGATCGCCGACGTTCACGCGCTGGAGAAAGACTTCTTGCAGTGTGCATGCCATGGGCATGCCGTGCGATGCTTGAAGCTCTTCGAGTCGCCGGTGGGCAGAAGTCTCGTCTGCGGGCGTTTCGAGCATGAAGCAATATCAAAGAGAACTCGTGGGCGCGCAACCAAACCGCACTGAATCGATCCGCGTTCGACGTAACGTTCGCTGTTAGTCAATCCGGTGAGCGCGCGAATGACGGTCTGAACGCGGTGGAGCAATTATCCGTTCGATGATCGTGACGCTGACCGCCGGCATGCTTGCATCTAGTGTGCGCGGTGGTTATCAGCAAGAGACCGGAGACACTCCATGGCGGAAGAGCTCGTGCTGTACACCAATCCGATGTCGCGCGGGCGCATCGCTCACTACATGCTCGAAGAGCTCGGGCAACCGTATCGGACGGAGATCCTCGATCTCAAGGAAGGCCAGAACAAGCAGCCCGAGTTCCTGAAGCTGAATCCGATGGGCAAGGTTCCGACGCTGCTGCATCGCGGCGTCGTGATCACGGAAAGTGCCGCCATCTGCGCTTACTTGGCGGACGCCTTTCCGGAAGCCGGCCTGGCACCCGATGTAAAAGACCCCGCGCGCGGGACGTATTTGCGTTGGTTGTTTTTTGGTGCGGGCTGTCTCGAACCCGCGCTGGTCGATCGCATTTGCGCGAGGCCCGTCCCGGACCGGCCGGGCACGCTCGGGTATGGGAGTTACAACGACACGATGAATGCCCTCGAGCGGGCCGTCGCGGTCGGCCCGTACATTCTCGGCGAGAAGTTCTCTGCGGCAGACGTGCACATCGGTTCTGAGATCGGCTGGGGCTTGATGACCAAGTCGCTCGAGCCGCGCCAGGCCTTTCGCGAGTACCACGAACGAATCACCGAACGGCCTGCGTACAAGCGCTTCGAAGCGCAGGTCGCACCACCATCCCCCTCACCGGCCGCTCCTCCCGCGCCTCCTGCGGCGCCACAACCGGGTTAGAGCCGAGTCGCGGTGCAGGCTTGTCGTCGCTGAACATGTGGATAAGATTGGGCCGGAGTTGGGGCTCCGAGGCGCCCTGACGGTAGGCAGCGGGACTCGCAGGAGGCGAAGCTGGATGCCGATCACCCGGGAGCCCCAATCAATCGACGACCATGGTTCCGAGGAAAGCGCCGTGCGTCGCGCGCCGCTCGATCAGGACGACGCGTACGAGCTGCAGGACCACGAGTTCACGCTTGTCGCGGAAGAGCCCGTCGAGAAACACGGATGGCCGTTCGACGAGCACACGGCACCCTGGAGCACGCTGCCGCCGTTACCCGCATGGGCAACCAAGGCGCGCGCGTTGCTCGAACCTCCGACGTTGCCACGTCCGTTGAACGACGAAACGCCGACGCTGGTGGAAGACGCGGGCGGCACTTTTTCTGCGACCGCCCTGCGTGCGTTGCGCGAGGAGCTCGCTCAATCAGTGCGCGAGGCGCACGCGCGGCAGGAGCACATCGAGCAGCTCGAGAGGTCGCTTGCGAGCGCCGTTGCAGCTCGGGCTGAGGCAGAGCTGAGAAGCGGGCAAGCGACGTCGGAGCTGCTCGGGCGCGTGTCGGGGCAGGCGGCGCGGATCCGCGAGCTCGAATCTGCGTTGGAAAACGTGGCCGCGCGGCGCGAGGAGCTCGAGGCGGCGGTGGAAGCCGCGAAATCGGCGGAGGAAGCCGCGCGCGCGGCAGCGAAGGCTGCGGACAAAGCCGCGCTCGAATCAGCGAAGGCGGCCGAACAGGAAGCGCTCCACGCGAAGAAGGCCGAACAGGAAGCGCTCCACGCGAAGAAGGCGGCAGAACAGGAAGCACTCCGCGCGAAGAAGGCCGAGCAGGAAGCGCTCCGCGCGAAGAAGGCGGCAGAAGCGGAGTTGGAGGCGGCCAGAGCTGCACTGGCTGCAGAGGAAGCTGCTCGGGCCGCTAGTGTGGTCGCGGTAGTCGAGCAGGCGCAGGTCAATGACGACGCCGCAACGCCGCCGGACACGGAGGAGGAAAGCTACGCGCTCGCGCAGGTGCCGCAGGAAGACTCTCACGAAGACTCTCACGACGGTCCCGACCCATCCGATGCGCTCGCGATGGTCGCTTCCGATAGCGACACCGACCTCGAGAGCACTGTGGAGTGGATCACCAATGCCGCGCCGAGTGTCGAGGTCACGATCGAGGTCGATCCCAATGAAGACTCGATGGAGCTGGAGCTCATTCCTGCGGAAGCAGTGCCAGCTGAGACGACGCTCGAGATCGACCCAGACACCGATTTGATGGAGGCGGAGACTGCGGAGATCGCGGCTTTGGAGCCTGCGGTGGACAACGGCCGCACACGTACGGGTGTTCGGCGGCGCGCCGTGCCACGCGACGATCTTCAGCGCATCGACGGCATCGGAAAACGCCTTGCCGAGCGCTTGCACTCGAAAGGTGTCCGCACGTTTGCGCAGATCGCCGCGCTTCGTGTGGCCGATCTCCCGCGGTTTGCAAAGCAGATCGGAGTCACGCCCGAGCGCATTGCGCGCGAAGGCTGGTTGCGACAAGCGCGCAAGCTGAAGACGCAAGCCGCAAAACGTGCTCCGAAGCGTGCGGCAAAATCCACGTCGCGATCGACGCGATCGACGCGATCGACGCGAACCGCGCGCAAGCGTGCTTAGACGCAGCGGCGTGTTCGAAGTTGCGGCGCGCCATGGCTCTGGAAGCCGAACGCATGGCCGCCGATGGCAGACTCACTTCTTGAGGGAGTCTTTCGCGATGATGGTCCAGTCGTCGTGCGCGTGACCTCGCTCGAGGTACTTGTCCATCACCTGCGCGATCGCGGGCAACACCGCGAGCGCGCCACCTCCGCGCGCCGTTTCCTCGATCATCAAGCGAGCGTCCTTGCGCGCCATCGCGAGCTCCCACGACGGCTCCGAAAACTTGTCCGCGAGAATTCGGTCGATGCGGCCGGGCAGCGTCGCTCCCGGATTGAAGAACTTGAACAGCCCCGCAGCATCACTCGAGGAGATGTCCATCGCCTTTGCGAGCTCGAAGAAGTCGGCAAAGCCCGCCGTCATGAACATCAAGAACGAGTTGCCGAGCAACTTGAACGCCGCAGCGCGGCTCGGATCGTCGCCGAGATAGATGACCTTGCCGGTCATCTTCGACAACTCCGGCTCGAGCTTGTCGAAACGTGCACGCTCGCCCGAAGCCAACATCACGCCGGTGGACTCGAGCGCATTCTGCGGCGCCATGAACACGGGCGCGTGCTGAAACGAAACGCCGCGTTCGGCCCACCGCTTGGCGCGCTCGCGCGTGCCGCTGGGCGAAGTCGTGGTGTGGTCGACGATGGTCACGCCGCGCTCGAAACCGGGACGCGCTCGCTCGAGCACGTCGTCCACGGCTTGGTCATCCGACAGCACGAGGTGAATGCGCGAAGCCCCGCGAACTGTCTCGACGAGGTCCTCGCAGACGACGGCGCCCACCTCTGCAAGCGGCCGCGCTTTCTCCGCCGTTCGATTCCAAACCCGAACCTGCTCGCCGCGCTTTCGCAGGGCGCGCGTGAAGTTCGAACCGAGTAGACCCATTCCCAAAAATCCGATCATGCCAGCCTCCTCATCGGGAAACGGAGCGTCCCACCGCGCGCTCGAACACGCCAGCTGCAGCGCCCGCACGACGACTAAACAGCGACACTGTTTACGCGAGGTGAATTTGCGCCGAGAGCTCGCTCAACGTCAGCCCTGCCGCGGCTTCGATTCGCAAGCTCGCGCAAGGATCACCGCGCGTCGGCCCGAGACTCAAGATCGCAACCGGCTGGCCGCACTCCGCAGCCTTGCGAACGAAGCGAAATCCGGACCAAACTGTGAGCGACGAGCCGACTACGAGCAGCGCGCGGGCGCGTTCGACCATCGCAAACGCGCGGTCCACGCGCGGGCGCGGCACGTTTTCACCGAAGAACACGACGTGCGGCTTGAGCCGCCCGCCGCACTCGCAATCCAGCAACTGAAAGCGCTCGAGGTGTGAGTCGTCCAAGTCCGCATCGCCGTCGGGCGCGAGCTCGAACGTCTCTGCGATCAGTTCCGAGTTCATTCGCTCGAGCTCGAGCTGCAGCTCGTCGCGCGGCATCAAGCGCCCACACTCGAGGCAAATCGTCTCGCGGAGCGCGCCGTGTAACTCGACTGCGTCGTCGGTCCCCGCGGCAGCGTGAAGGCCGTCCACGTTTTGCGTGACGATGCCGCTCACGAGCCCGCGCGCCTTCAAGGCCTGTAAGGCGGAGTGGCCCGCATTCGGCCGCGCCGCGGCAAATCGCGGCCACCCGAGCATGCTGCGCGCCCAATAGCGCCGGCGCGCGGCGGCGCTCTTGATGAACTCTTGGTACTGCATCGGCCGGCGTACGCGGTCGCGCGACGAAGGGCCGCGGTAGTCCGGAATCCCGGACTCGGTACTCAATCCGGCACCGGTGAGCACGGCGATCTCACCGCGCTCGATGAACGATGCGAGTGCCTGCATTTGTTCGGCGGTTGGACGTACGTCGTACATTCCAGTGGCGCCAGGATAGCACGTCGAACAGTCGCGACAGGACCGCGGCGCGTCGCAGCCATGAGCGGCGAAACACGACGATTGACAGTCCGCGCCGGTCTTCGCACACTCGTCCACAGCAGCCAGGGAAGGCATGGCGATGTCGATGGCTATCTGCCGTTTGCGCGTCTCACCAGCTGTCCGTAATGACCCGACTCGCGCACGCGCAAACACGAGCGGAATCGCATCGCGGCGCCTGACGCATTCGCGTTCGCACGCGTGGAAAGCCCCTTCACACGCGCGATGCGAACTGCATCGTCGCGGAACGCGCGCTCGAGCAGATCCCGGATGAGCTCAACACGCCGTTAGATGACCCGATCTCGAGTTGCAGCGCCACCCACTACACAGACCTCCCGGTCGCGTCGCACTCCCCTGATGTCCTACCCAAACTCTACTGTTTTCCGTGATCTACCGGTCCGCTGCGAGCGCTGGCTCGCGCCGACATGTGTGGCAGTGCTCGTGTGCGCGTTGCTCGTCGCATGCGAAGGTGCGATCGACGAGGGCCCGCAGCTTCATCCGGCCGCCGCTGGGAGCAGCAGCGGCGGCGCCGGAGCGAGCGGAGCTGGCGCAAGCAATGCGGCGAGTGGCGCAGGAACTGGCGGATCGAGTGTTGCAGCTGGCAGCGGCGCCGCGAGTGCGAGCGACGGCTCGGCCTCGCTACCCGCGCGCTTGCGGCGCCTGACGAACGCGGAGTTCGACACTTCGGCCACAGCTTTGCTCGGTATGCAGTCGACGTTCGGCGCAAGCTTCACGCCGGACACGCGCCAGGCGGGTTTTACGCGCAACGATGCGCAGCGGGTCGACCCCGTCTTCGTGACGCAACTGAACGACGCAGCGCAGAAGCTCGCGGCGATGGCCAAGCCAATGGTCAAGACGATCGCGCCGTGTGCAGACGCAGCGGGGAGCGAAAGTTGCGCGCGCACCTTCATCGCGGGCTTCGCGCAGCGCGCCTATCGCCGGCCCGCGACAACGCGCGAGGTGGATGCGCTCGTGGCGGTGTATCGCGTCGGCAGCGAAGGCAGCGCCTACGCAGACGGAATCGAAACGGTGATCTCGGCAGTGTTGCAGTCGCCCGGCTTCATCTACACGACGGAGCTCGGCCCGCAGCCGTCAGCTGCTAGAGCGAAACTGACCGACTACGAGACTGCGAGCGCCATCGCCTATCTGCTCACCGGCGCGCCGCCCGACGACGCACTTCTGGAGGCGGCCGCAGCGGGCACGTTAGCCATGCCCGACACCCGCCGCAGCCAAGCGCGGCGGCTGCTCGCGACCGAAGCGGCATCGACTCAAGTCGTGCGCATGGTGCACGAGTGGCTCGGGATCGATCGCATCACCGAGACGGCGAAGGACTCGAACGTGTATCCGGAGTTCGCCGGGCTACGCGACGCGATGAAACACGAAGCCGATGCGTTCGTATCTGAAGTGATGTGGAAGTCCGGTAGCGACGTGCGCGAGCTGATCGCCGCGGATTGGACGCCGGCGGAGGACAATCTCGCGCGGATGTACTTGAACGGGCAAGCGCCGGCCCGCGACGCCGGGCATGTCTCGCTCGCGAGCGTGCGGCGC
>Ga0193753_10000481_pt1 | contig 39532 bp, 37 predicted proteins | sample H1c2metaG_FD_144925 | JGI IMG/M metagenome (GOLD analysis project Ga0193753, IMG submission 144925) | Soil microbial communities from a riparian zone of the East river system, Colorado, United States - H1c2 | ecosystem: Environmental > Terrestrial > Soil > Riparian zone | place: USA: East...
GTCGTCAACGTCAAAGTGAAGGAAGGCAACCGCGAGCGCGTGCAGGCCTACGAGGGCGTGGTGATCGGCAAGAAGAACGCCGGCCTCAACTCCGCCTTCACCGTCCGCAAGATTTCGCACGGCTACGGCGTCGAGCGCGTCTTCCAGACCCACAGCGCCATCATCGATTCCGTGCAGGTCAAGCGCCGCGGCGCCGTCCGCGCCGGCAAGCTGTATTACCTGCGTGGCCTGGAAGGCAAGAAGGCGCGCATCAAGGAAGATCTGGCCGCCCACGCCAAGGCCAAGAACGCTCCGGCCGCTACCGCCGAGTAAGCTTGCGCTTCATGCGATACGCAAACGGCCGCCTTCGGGTGGCCGTTTTGCTTTGTGCGGAAAAGACGAACCGCCGGTCGGCATGACCGAACGAACCGCCCGAATTACTTCGGTCGCGGCATGTGGATCACGTGCTTCCGGAAGTTCAGCGCGGTGCCGACCATGGCGTCGGTGATCACGAACGCGATCGGAAGGTCGGGCTCCGCGTCCAGAACGACCCGCGCCGAAAAGCCGCGCGAACGCAGGAAGTCCGCAGCGGCATGGGCGCTGGCGGCAGGATCGTCCGCGACCAGACCGATGCTGGCCGCGGCAGCGCCGAGCTTGACCGCGACCTCGGGCGACGAATGGTTGACGATGGTGCCGTCCCACAGGATCGAGCGCTGCACGCCACCGGTGTTGACCTGGAATCGTTCCCTGAGGCCGTGCCTGGCCAGAAGCGCCACGACTGCGTCTTTGGCCTGCGAAGACGATGCGGCGAAGATCCGCGACCCGCGGTCCGGGAAGGGAAGCGGATTGCGCCCGGTCGCCAACAGGAAAGCCCATCCCGCGATGCCGACGATGAGCACGCACGCCAGAACGAGCAACCACATCGGTACGAACATGCCTTGCTCCTGTTGATTGCATTCAACTTGCGGCAGAAGTACGACTTCCGGACCAGATCGACCATGCAATGGCCCGGCCCGCGCGAAATGGTGGGAGCTCAGCCCACGAAATTGACAAGCAAAGTCCCTGCGGCGACAAGGATAGCCGTTGCAGCGATACCCAAAGCCAGGTTGGCGCGTCTAGAAGCGGCAGAGAGGGCTACGGTCACATTCTGCAGTTGCTCCAAGGTCTGCCTGATGAGCTTGGCCTGATCGGCTTCCAGCGACTCGAAGTACTCCAGTCGAGCGATCACGGCCTTGAGTTGGTCCTCGGCATTCGAGGCCGGAATTGCCGGCAGTGGCGGTTTGTCGGCTCTTTTGAACAGGCGCGCAGCAGTGTCGAGCAGCGCCGGTAATGCCGAAATGATCACGGGCCACGGCACGGACATGCAACCCCCTTACGCTTGGTTTCTGACTTGATGTTCATGAGGCGACTCGCCGGGTCATCGGATTAAACGCCATTACGAACGCGATGTCGTTGCGCACGTTGTTTTTCCGGCCTTTCATGCCCTTGGGCCCTGGTCGGCCACGGGCGAAGGCGGCTGCGCAGGCACCTCCGCCGGCACCGCCACCGCATCCGGCCCGGTCGCCAGCATTTTCGCCTTACGCCAGCCGCCCCATTTGTAGTACGCCAGCGACATCAGCATGGCGCAGATCGAGCTGGCGGGGAAACTCCACCAGATCGCATCGGCGCCGAGCGTGGGCTGCAGCAGGTTCGCGAACGGGATGCGGATGCCCCACAGCGCCACGCCCAGGATCAACAGCGGCGGGATCACGGCACCCGTCGCGCGCACCACGCCGGACACCACGAACGTCACCCCGAAGAACAGGAACGACCACACCGCGATATGGTTGAGGTGGCGCGCGTTCTCCAGCGCGGCGCTGCCTTCGGGCAGGAACAGCGACAGCGTGCTGCGGTCGAACAGGATGATCGGCAGGATCAGCGCGCCGGTCATCAGGAAGTTGAACAGCGTGCCGATGCGCGCGGTGCCGTTGACCCGGTCCCAGCGCCCCGCACCTACGTTCTGCGCCGCCATCGACGAACACGCCGCGCCGATCGCCATCGCCGGCATCTGCACGTAGGTCCACAACTGCAACGCCGCGCCGTAAGCGGACGTGGTGGCGACGCCGTACTGGTTGACCATGCTGATCATCATGATCATCGCCAGCGAGATCACGATCATCTGCAGACCCATCGGCACGCCCTTGACGATCAGCGCGCGCAAGATCGCCGGATCCGGCTTGTAGACGGCTTTCTCGTGGCGGCTGATCCATAGCGGATGCCGGCGATAGCGCAGCCAGAAGATCATCGCCACCAGGCTGATGACGTTGGCGATCAGCGTCGCGGTCGCCGAACCGGCGATGCCCATTTCCGGGAAAGGCCCGATGCCGAAGATCAGCAGCGGATTGAACACGATGTCCAGCAGTACCACCAGCAACAGGAACACGAACGGCGTGCGCGTGTCGCCCGAGCCGCGCAGGATCGCGGAGAAGAACGCGAACATGTACAGGAACGGCACTGCCATGAAGATGATGCGCAGGTAGGCTTCTGCGAATGGCAGCGCATCGGGCGGCGTGCTCATCCAGACCAGGATGTGGCGCGATAGCGGCATCCCGGCCAGCGCGATCGCGATCGAGACGCCGAAGAAGAACGTGGCGCTGGTGCCGATCACGCGCTTGGCCTGCGCCATGTCCTTGGCGCCGATCGCCTGGCCGACCAGGATCGTCGCGGCCATGCCGACGCCGAACACCGCGCCGATCAGGAAGAACATGATGTTGTTGGCGTTGGCCGTGGCGGTCAGCGCCTGCTCGCCGAGGAAGCGGCCGACCCAAACCGCATTGACCGAGCCGTTGAGCGACTGCAGCACGTTGCCGGCGAGGATCGGCAGGGCGAACACGAACAGCGTGGGGCCGATCAGGCCCTGGGTCAGGTCGCGAGAGGTCTTCATCGCGAAACATCATGCCAGAGGCGCGGCGCGTCAGCCTTCATCCGGAATGATGTCCGGCACTGGCCGAAGGCGCATGGGACGCCATGGATCATGCCGCGTCCGCAAAAGGGTCGCACATCGGGAAGCCGAACCTCGCGATGAAGTCCAGTGCTCCTCTACTTGGAGTGCTCCCGCGCCAGCGCGTCAGCGACACGGCCGATAAGGTCGTAAGGCATCGGCTGGCCAAGAGGGAACTTCAAGTTTCCTTTCTCGCCGCGATAGGGCAGTAGCGCCTTCTGGAGATCTTTATCGCCTTTGACAGGCGGGTATACGCCGATATGTTTTTTGAAGGCCGCGAAGTAGATAAATATTCTACCGAGCTTGAAGGCAGGCATCTGATAGCTGATGGTTTCCTGCGCACCAGGAACCTTGTCCGTGATGATCCGCCTGATTTCCTTCAGGACGCCTTGCGCGTCAGGCGAGGCTGATGCGATGTAGCCGTCGATACTCGTGAATTTGGGACGCTCATCCATAAGAAGTCTCCCAATAGCAACGGATGGTTGCCTGCCGCCTAACGCATGAGTTAAGCCGACCGCGAAGCGGGTTCGGCTTGAATTAACTGTTAGGCACGTGGATCAAAGGCGCCTCACTCTGACTTGCTGCCCTTTAAGAAGCTCAGTCTTATTTCCATCACTATCGATCACGCTGGTGTTCTGCTCCAGCGTGTAGAGTTCGCCGAGACTTACGAGTTCCGGGTCCTTCTTGATGCCGGTAGCCTTATTAATTTGTGACTGACTGGGTGTTTCAGTTTGATCGTCTTCCATGCCGACTCCCTGAGTAGCACCTAACTATGTTTATAGGGTCGTTTCACCCCCGCTATCCGATATTAAACGCCATTTACGGATGCGATAGCATATGGCTTCGCCCGGGTTCCCATGAGGTCTAAGCAAGGATGGAGGTCCCTTCGGGCGCCGCGGAAGTCAGGCTGGACATCTGGCTCTGGGCCGCGCGCTTCTTCAAGACCCGCAGCCTGGCCAAGCAGGCGATCGAGACCGGCAAGGTCGAGGTAGGCGGCCAGCGTGCCAAGGCCTCGCGCAACGTCAAGGCAGGCGATGCGGTGACGGTTCTGCGCGGCGAGGAATCCTTCGTGATCGAAGTCGCGGCGATCAGCCTGAAGCGAGGCTCGGCAGCCGTCGCGCAAACGCTTTACCGCGAGTCCGACGAGTCGCGATTGGCGCGCGAAACCCGCCGCGCCGAACTCAGCGCCGCGCGCGCCGGCTACCAGGCGCCGCAAACCAAACCGGACAAGCGCGCACGCAAGCTGATCCGCGCGCTGGGCGATATCGATGCCCTGTAACCGGGCAGCGGCCGCATGAAGTCCGGCCGCCTGCTGCCTCTGATCGTCGCCTGCGCCTTGTTCATCGAGAACATGGATTCGACGGTGATCTCGACCTCGCTGCCGGCCATCGCCAAGGATCTGGCGACCGATCCGATCGCGTTGAAACTCGCGCTCACCACTTATCTGCTCGCGCTGGCCGTGTTCATCCCGATCAGCGGCTGGGTCGCCGACCGTTTCGGCGCGCGGCCGACCTTCATGACGGCGATCGGCGTGTTCCTGCTCGGTTCGATCGGGTGCGCGGCCAGCAACTCGCTGGAAACGATGGTCGCTGCGCGATTCCTGCAGGGCATGGGCGGCGCGATGATGGTGCCGGTCGGCCGACTGGTGCTGCTGCGTACGGTGCCGAAGAACGAACTGGTGCAGGCGCTGAGCTGGCTGACCATCCCCGCGCTGGTCGGGCCGGTCGTGGGGCCGCCGCTGGGCGGTTTCATCACCACCTATTTCGACTGGCGCTGGATCTTCCTGATCAATATCCCGATGGGCCTGCTCGGCATCGCGCTGGCGAAGCGCTTCATTCCCGACTTGCGCGAACCGACGCCGCCGCTCGACTGGCTCGGCTTCGCGCTGGCCGGCTTCGGCCTGGCGTTGGCCATGTTCGGCTTCTCGACGCTGGGTCGGCATCTGGTATCGACGTCGCTGGCGATCGCCGCACTGGTGATCGGCGTGGCTGCGCTGGTCGGTTATGTGTGGCATGCGCGCCGGCACCCGCATCCGCTGCTCGACCTGGGCCTCTTTCGGCTGCCGACCTATCGCGCCGGCGTGCTCGGCGGTTCGCTGTTCCGCATCGGCATCGGCGCCACGCCGTTCCTGCTGCCGCTGATGCTGCAACTGGGCTTCGGCCTGAGCCCGGTGCAGTCGGGCCTGCTGACCTTCGTATCCGCCATCGGCGCGATGTTCATGAAGACGATCGCAGCCAACGTGCTGCGCCGCTTCGGTTTCCGCAACGTGCTGATATTCAATGCGCTGATCGCATCGCTGATGCTGTGCGGGTTCGGACTGTTCCGCCCGGAGACGCCGCATGTCTTCATCATCGGCACCTTGCTGGTCAGCGGCTGCTTCCGCTCGCTGCAGTTCACCAGCTTGAACGCGATCAGTTATGCCGAAGTGGAAACGCCCAAGATGGGGCAGGCGAGCAGCCTGGCCGGCATGATGCAGCAGCTGTCGCTGAGCATGGGCGTCGCGGTCGGCGGCTACATCCTGGAGATCGCCGGCGTGATCGGCCACCGGCCGTCGACCGACGTGCACAATTTCTATATCGCATTCGCCGTGGTCGGCCTGATCTCGGCCAGCTCGGCGTGGATGATGTGGCGCCTGCCGCGCAATGCGGGCGCCGAGATGGCCGGCCACGCGCAGCCCGGAAAGGAGATCGCCGAGCCGAAGGCGGAGCAGCGTCCGGCGACGTGAGCATCGCCCTTGTAGGTGCGAATTCATTCGCACGCTTTTTTGGCGGGACAAGAGCGTGCGAATGAATTCGCACCTACGAAAAGCACGAAGCCGGCAGCGGGCTGCCGGCTTCTTCACAAGGCGTTTAAGGCCTATCCGGGATCACGCAAATCGAAGCGATCGAGGTTCATCACCTTGTTCCATGCCGCCACGAAGTCTTGGATGAACTTCTCCTTCGCGTCCGAGCTGGCGTACACCTCGGCCAGGGCGCGTAGCTGCGAGTGCGAACCGAAGATCAGGTCGACGCGCGTGGCGGTCCACTTGACGTCGTTCGTTCTGCGGTCGCGGCCTTCGAACACGCCTTCGCGGCCGTCCACACCTTTCCACTTCGTACCCATGTCGAGCAGGTTGACGAAGTAGTCGTTGCTCAGCGTTCCCGGGCGTTTGGTGAGCGCGCCGTGCTCGGGCTGGCCGACCCCCAGCACGCGCAGGCCGCCGACCAGCGCGGTCATTTCCGGCGCCGAGAGCGTGAGCAGTTGCGCGCGATCCACGAACAGCGCTTCCGGCGAGACTTTTGCCGGCGTGCGCAGGTAGTTGCGGAAGCCGTCGGCCCTCGGTTCGAGATAGGCGAACGATTCGACTTCGGTCTGCTCCTGCGATGCATCCATGCGGCCGGGGGCGAAGGGCACGACGATGTCGTGGCCGGCGTCCTTCGCGGCCTTCTCGATGGCCGCCGCGCCGCCGAGCACGATCAGGTCCGCCAGCGACACTTTCTTGCCGCCCGTGGCCGATGCGTTGAAGTCCTTCTGGATCTGCTCGAGCTTGGCGAGCACCTTCGCCAGTTCGGCTGGATTATTGGCTTCCCAGTCCTTCTGCGGCGCCAGGCGGATGCGCGCGCCGTTGCCGCCGCCGCGTTTGTCGGAGCCGCGGAAGGTCGATGCGGAGGCCCAGGCCGTGGACGCGAGTTGCGATACGGTCAGGCCCGAAGCGAGCAGCTTCTTCTTCAGTTCGGCGATGTCGCCCGCATCGATCAGCGGATGGTCGACTGCGGGAATCGGGTCCTGCCAGATCAACGGTTCCTTCGGCGACAATTTGCCGCGATGGATCGAAAGCGGGCCCATGTCGCGGTGCAGGAGCTTGTACCAGGCCTTGGCGAACGCCTCGGCGAACTTGTCCGGATTCTGGTGGAAATAGCGCGAGATCTTTTCGTAGGCCGGATCGATGCGCAGCGCAAGGTCGGTGGTGAGCATCATGGGCGGATGCTTCTTCGCCGGATCGTGCGCATCGGGTACCGCGTCGGCGCCGGCCTTGTCTTTCGGCTTCCACTGGTGGGCGCCGGCCGGGCTCTTGGTCAGCTCCCATTCGTGGCCGAAAAGGGTGTCGAAGAAACTGTTGTCCCATTTCGTCGGGGTCGGCGTCCACGCGCCTTCCAGGCCGCTGGTGATGGTGTGGCCTGCCATGCCCGTTTCAAAGCTGCTCGCCCAGCCCAGGCCCTGATGCTCGATGTCGGAACCTTCGGGTTCCGTGCCGACGTGGCTCGCCGGGCCGGCGCCGTGCGCCTTGCCGAAGGTGTGGCCGCCGGCGATCAACGCCACGGTCTCCTCGTCGTCCATCGCCATGCGCGCGAAGGTGTGGCGGATGTCGATCGCAGCGGCCGCCGGATCGGGCTTGCCGTTCGGGCCTTCCGGGTTCACGTAGATCAGGCCCATCTGCACGGCCGCGAGGTGGCCGTCGAGTTCGCGATTGTCGTTGGCGTAGCGTTCGTCGCCCAGCCATGTTTTTTCCTGGCCCCAGTCGATGTGATTCTCGGGCTCCCAGGAGTCGGCACGGCCACCGCCGAAGCCCCAGGTCTTGAAGCCCATCGATTCCAGCGCGACGTTGCCGGTGAGGATCATCAGATCGGCCCAGGAGATCTTGCGGCCGTACTTCTGCTTGATCGGCCACAGCAGGCGGCGCGCCTTGTCGAGGTTGCCGTTGTCCGGCCAGCTGTTGAGCGGCGCGAAGCGCTGCTGGCCCCGACCACCGCCGCCGCGACCGTCGCCGACGCGGTAGGTGCCCGCGGCGTGCCAGGTCATGCGGATGAAGAACGGACCGTAATGGCCGTAGTCGGCGGGCCACCACGCCTGCGAATCGGTCATCAGCGCGTGCAGGTCGGCGACCACAGCGTCGAGATCGAGGCTGTCGAATTCCTTCGCATAATCGAAGTTCGTGCCCATCGGACTGGCGTCGGGCGTGTTCTGGTGAAGCACGCTGATGTCGAGCTGGTTGGGCCACCATTCGCGGTTGCCCGTTCCGCGGCCGTGGACGAACGGGCACTTCGCTTCTGCAGTCTCTGGCTTGTTCATGGCTGGTGCTCTGCGGGTGGGATGAGAGAGAGCGTACGGGTACGCCGAATGTTTATGAAATTGAATGAAGCTAAGTTTTCGATAGGGAGAGACTATTGAGTCCGTAGCCCGGGTAAGCGCAGCGCACCCGGGATTCGACGAGATCCTGGGTGCGCTGCGCTTACCTGGGCCACGCTTCTGAGGTGAGACGCCAAAGAGCTCGCGACTCAAGTCGCTCCCACACACAAGAAAGAACTCGCGGCTGAAGCCGCTCTTACGAAAAGCAGTCCGGGCAAAGCGGTCCGGCGAAAGCCGGGCGTTAGCTGCGAGGCAGACCGCCCAGGACCGACTGGCCGACCTTCATCAGATCCGACAGGTCGACATCGCCATCACCGTCCTTGTCGAGCACGGCGCCCAGCACACCACCACCCAGGCCGCCGGCCTGCTGGCCGATCTGCTGTTGCTCCTGGCCGAGGATCTGACCAAGGACCTGCGGCGAAGCATCGCCGCTGCCGGCGGTCGCCGCACCCTGGCGGTTTTCGAACATGCGCTTGGCCAGGTAGGCCATCACGATCGGCGCCAGCCAGCGCAGCAACATGTTGGCCTTGTCGCCGCCCAGACCGGTCGCTTGTCCCAGCGCCTGTTGCGCGCGCGGTTCGCGATTGCCGAGCACGTGGCCGAGGATTTGCTGGCCTTGCCCGCCGCCGCCGAGCACCGAGCCGAGCACGCTGCCGATATCCAGGCCGGAATGGTCCTTTTGCAGCGCGCCGAACAGCGCTTCCGCGCCTTGCGGCTGACTGGCGTTGCGGCCCAGCGCGCCCATCAACAGCGGCAAAGCGGCGCCGACCGCAGCGTTGGCTTGTGATGGGTCGATGCCCAGTTGCTGCGCGATCTGCTGCAGCGGCGCGCCCTGCAGTTGCGAGGCGAGGTCGTTGGTGAGGGATGGCTGGGCATTCATGGCAGGATCCATTGCGGCGGGGAAGCCGCCACGTTAGGCCGGCCACTGTTACGAAACCGATAAGGCCAACGGCTTTTGTTGCATTTGCGCGGCGCGCCGGAACAGCCATACCGCCAGCATGCCGTTGATCAGGAAGACCAACACCAGGTACAGCGTGAAGCTGTCCAGGAAATCGAACCAGCCCACGCCGGTGTAATTGCCAAGCAACCGGCCCAGGGTTCGCAGCGCGTTGAGGGTGAAGGCAATCGATGCGAGCTTCATCCAGCCGGAACCGGCATTCCAAGTGGCGATAGCGAAGCAAATCCAGGCGACCAGCCCGGACAGCATCAGCGGCAGGTAGATCGCGTTGGTGAACGATCCCCACAATTCATGCCGCTGCGCGAGGTTGTCGCGCACGGCCGGATCGGTAGCCGAGGCGAATGCGCCGGCCCATTGCTGGCTGACCATGACGAAATCCAGGCCGCGATGCAGCAGCTCGAACACGACGAAGAACATGGTGAACGTGAAAGCCAGTAGCGAGGCCAGCGGCGCTTTGGCGAATCGGTCCAACGCGAATACGGCGTAAGTGACCGCCAAAGCCACGATGCTAAACAGCACAGCGAGCGCGCGTGTCTTGTCCAACCAGCCCATGCGCACCGCAAAATCTTCCGCTGCCGCCTGCGTTTCCGGAAACCAGAAGATGAAGCACAGTGCCTGGAAGACCTGCGCGGCCATGAAGACGCACAGGCCGGTGCCGGCCAGGCGGAAATGTCTGGCGCTAAGTTGCATCGTTGCTCTCCCGTTCGCTGCGATGGTCGAATGCGCACAGACGCGCATCGGTAGCCTGGCGCTCCGGATTCGATCGCCATCCGGACTGAAAGTTCATCCCTTCGTCCCGAGGTCCGAGCCGTTCGTCACAGCCGATAATGGGGCTAGGACGAATGCGACAGTGCCTTGAGCCGGTAAAGCGCTTCCATGGCCTGCTTGGGCGAAAGCTCATCGGGCTCCAACGACGCCAGCGCATCGAGCGCGGCGGAAGAGGGAGCGAACAGGCCAATCTGCTGCGGGAGGTCGAGTGCGTCGGGAGCCAATGAGGGTCGCGGTGCGTCGCCGCGCTGTTCCAGTTCGGCCAGGCGCCCGCGCGCCTGCCGCACCACCGACTTCGGCAATCCGGCCAGGGCCGCGACCTGCAGGCCGAAGCTGCGGTCGGCCGGGCCGTCCTTGACCGCATGCATGAAGACCAGCGTGTCGTCATGCTCGACCGCATCCAGATGCACGTTGGCAATGCCGCTGCCGGGCTCCGCCAATGCGGTCAGCTCGAAATAATGCGTTGCGAACAAGGTGTAGCAACGGTTGACCGATGCCAGGTGCCGCGCGACCGCGTCGGCCAGCGCCAGGCCATCGTAGGTGGAGGTGCCGCGGCCGATTTCGTCCATCAGCACCAGCGATTCGGCGCTGGCGTGGTGCAGGATGTAGCTGGTCTCGGCCATTTCGACCATGAAGGTCGACTGCCCGCGCGCCAGGTCGTCGCCGGCGCCGATGCGGGTCAGGATGCGGTCGATCGGGCCGATCGTCGCGCGCGCCGCCGGCACGAAGCTGCCGATGTGGGCCAGCAGCACGATCAGCGCGTTCTGGCGCATGTAGGTCGACTTGCCGCCCATGTTCGGACCGGTGATCACCAGCATGCGGCGCTCGCCGTCGAACGACAGGTCGTTGGGCGTGAACGGTTCGTCGCGCACCGCTTCCACCACCGGATGGCGGCCGCGTTCGATCTGCAGGCCCGGCGCATCCGACAGTTGCGGCGACGACCAGTCCAGTTGCTGCGCGCGTTCGGCGAAACAGGCCAGCACGTCGAGCTCGCTCAATGCGCCGGCGCAACGTTTCAACGGTTCCAGTCGCACGTTCAACGCGTCCAGCAGGCCGTCGTACAGCAGCTTTTCGCGCGCCAGCGATCGTTCGCGTGCCGACAGCACCTTGTCTTCGAAGGCTTTCAGCTCTTCGGTGATGTAGCGTTCGGCGCCGGTCAGCGTCTGCCGCCGCGTGTAGTGCGTCGGCGCGCGCGCGGCCTGGCCCTTGCTGATTTCGATGTAATAGCCGTGCACGCGGTTGTAGCCGACCTTGAGCGTGCCGATGCCGCTGGCTTCGCGCTCGCGCTGCTCGAGGTCGATCAGGAACTGGTCGGCATGGGTCGACAGCGTGCGCAGCTCGTCCAGTTCCGCGTCGTAGCCTTCGGCGAAGACGCCGCCGTCGCGCGCCAGCGCCGGCGGCTGTTCGACCACCGCTTGTTTCAGCAGGACGGCCTCCGCGTCATGCTCGCCGAGTTCGGCGACCAGCGCCTGCAGGCGCGGCGTATCGAGCGGGGAGAGCAGGGCGCGCAGCGCCGGCAGCATCGCCAGGCCGTCGCGCAGCGTGCTCAGGTCGCGCGGCCGCGCCGAGCGCAGCGCGATGCGCGACAGGATGCGTTCCAGATCGCCGAGCGCGCGAAAATGCTCGCGCAGCGTACGTTCCGCCGCCTGGTCGATCAGCGTGGCGACCGCATGATGGCGTTCTCCGACGATACGGCGGTCGCGCAGCGGCCGATGCAGCCAGCGCCGCAACAGACGTCCGCCCATCGGCGTGATGGTCGAATCGAGCACGCCGAGCAGGGTGTTGCGGGTGTCGCCATCGACGCGCGTGTCGAGCTCCAGATGCCGGCGCGTGGCGGCGTTCATCGCGATCGCGCCATCGCTGGCTTCGATCGCGATCGCGGTCAGGTGCGGCAGGCGCTGCTTCTGGGTTTCCTCGACGTAGCCGAGCAGGGCGCTGGCGGCGGCGATCGCCAGCGGCTTGTCTTCGAGTCCGAATCCGGACAGGTCGTGCAGCGCGAAGAATTGCAGCAGTTGCCGGCGGCCGGTGTCGGCATCGAACAGCCACGGCGCGCGCCGGCGCAGGCCATTGCGCGCGGTCACGAACGCTGGCCAGCCGTCTTCGTCGGGCAGCAGCAACTCGGCGGGATCCAGGCGCGACAGTTCCGCCTCGAGCGCGTCGTCGCCGGCCACTTCGTTGGCCAGGAAGCGGCCGCCCGCCAGGTCGGCCCAAGCCAGGCCATAACCCTGTCTGTTTCGCGACAAGGCCATCAGCAGCGTGTCGCGGCGCTCGCTCAACAGCGCTTCGTCGGTCACCGTGCCCGGCGTGACGATGCGCACCACTTTGCGTTCGACCAGGCCTTTGCTGGCGGCCGGATCGCCGATCTGTTCGCAGATCGCCACCGATTCGCCGAGCGCCACCAGCCGTGCCAGATAGCCCTCGGCGGCGTGATGCGGCACGCCGGCCATCGGTATCGGCTGGCCGGCGGAATTGCCGCGCTGGGTCAGGGTGATGTCGAGCAGCCGCGCTGCCTTGCGCGCGTCGTCGTAAAACAACTCGTAGAAGTCGCCCATGCGGAAGAACAGCAGCACGTCCGGATGCTCGGCCTTCGCGGCGAAGAACTGCTTCATCAGAGGCGTGTGCTGCGCTGCGGTGGACATGCATTCCGGGGCGGTATCGGGGCTGCCTAGTTTGCCTGATCGCATGCTGCTCAGCCCTACGGCGGTGTGATACCGTTGCCGCGCATTCGCAGAACCGAAGAAAGCCCGGCCGGGGGTCCCCCACCCGCCGACGGGCAAGGGATTCCGGTTCTGCGCGGCTATGGCCCTGGCCAAGCCGTTTTGTCGAGCCATTCAACCTCAAGGGGATATTCCATGAAGGCATCGAGTCTGCAGCGCAACCTGTTGGCGCTTGCGGTTCTTTCCGTGCTGGTTCCGCTGCCGTTGTCCGTATTCGCGCAGGATGCCGCAGCGGCCACCAGCAATGCCGACCAGGACGAGCCCAAGACGCTCGGCGCGATCACGGTTACCGCGCAGAAGCGCGAAGAGCAGCTGCAGGACGTGCCGATCGCCATCACCACCTTGTCCCAGCAGCAGTTGCAGGACACCGGCGTGCGCGACGTCAAGGACATGCAGGTGCTGGTGCCGGGCCTGACCGTGACCAGCACCCAGAGCGAGGCGCAGACCACCGCGCGCATCCGCGGCATCGGCACCGTCGGCGACAACGCCGGCCTGGAGTCGTCGGTGGGCGTGGTGATCGACGGCGTCTACCGGCCGCGCAACGGCGTGGGCTTCGGCGACCTCGGCGAGATCGAACGCATCGAAGTGCTCAAGGGACCGCAGGGCACGGTATTCGGCAAGAACACTTCGGCCGGCGTCATCAATATCATCACCCGCCGCCCCAACTACGAAACCAGCGCCGAGGCCGAGCTGACCGTCGGCAACTACGGCGCGCTCGGCGTCAGCGGCGCGTTCAATTCGCCGCTCGGCGAGAAAGCCGCGTTCCGCGTGTACGCGACCCAGCGCGAGCGCGACGGCTTCATCGATGTGCACACCGGCGCCGGACCGCGCCAGGAAAAGGACGACTTCGACCAGAATTACCATTCGTTGCGCGGCCAGCTGCTGATCGAGCCGAACGACGACCTGGACATCAACTTCATCGCCGATTTCACCAGCCGCGAAGAGAACTGCTGCAGCGGCGTGACCACCACGCGCGGCGGCACCGGCAACATCATCAATGCCCTGTCGCCGGATTCCGGCGTCGCGCCGGTGGCCGATCCGTTCGCGCGCGAAGCCTGGAGCAACCGCAGCACCGAACAGGACATCAAGGACAAGGGCCTGTCGGCCGAGGTCAACTGGAATACGCCGTGGTTCGACGGCGCAACGCTGACCTCGATCACCGCCTACCGCGACTGGGGCTCGATCAACGGCCTGGATTTCGATTTCACCAGTGCCGACCTGCTGTATCGCAATGCGCAGAAGGACGAGTCGTTCACCGGCTTCGAGACCTTCACCCAGGAATTCCGCCTGACCGGCGCGACCGAGAAGGTCGACTGGATGTTCGGCGCGTTCTATTCGGACGAAGACCTGGACCGCAACGAGACCTACCGGATCGGCAACGCCTACGAGCCTTACCTGTCGATCGCGCTGTTGTCGTTGGTGAATCCCGCGCTCGGCGGCTCGCCGACGGCGCCGCTGTTCCTGTCCGACGTGACCGGCGTGGCGCCGGGCACCGTGTTCGCCGGCTTCGGCGCCAACGACAAGTACAAGCAGAACGCCAAGAGCCTGGCGTTGTTCACCAACAACACCTGGCATGCCACCGACGGCCTCGACCTGACGTTGGGCCTGCGCTACACCACCGAGGACAAGGAGCTTGATTCGGCGTACAGCAATCCGAACGGCAGCCCGGGCTGCCGCTCCTATTTCGGTCCGAACGGGCAGGTCAGCCCGGAGGCCATCGGTCGCATCGCCACCGCGCTCACCACGCGCGGCGTGCCGTTCGGTTCGTTGCCGCCGGCGCAGCAGCAGACCCTCATCCGCCAGATCGTCGGCTACAGCTGCCTGCCATGGGCCAACATCGCGCACAACGGCCGCGCCACGCACCAGGAGCGCGAGGAGAAGGAGTGGTCGGGCACGATCAAGGCCGCCTATCGCTGGAACGAGCAGGTGATGGCGTACGGCTCGGTCGCGCGCGGCTACAAAGCCGGCGGCTTCAATCTGGACCGCGTGCAGTCGAACAACGGTTTGTCGATCGGCACCGATGGCCTGATTCCGGTCGACGACACCTCGTTCCCGGGCGAGTTCGTCGACAGCTACGAGCTGGGCACCAAGACCACCTGGCTGGGCGGCAACCTGCTGCTCAACGGCTCGCTGTTCTACCAGAAGTACGAGGATTTCCAGCTCAACAGCTTCCTCGGCACCAGCTTCGTGGTGCGCTCGATCCCCGAGGTCGTGTCCAAGGGCATCGATACCGAAATCCAGTGGCAGGCGAGCAAGGGCCTGATGCTGCAGGGCGGGCTGATGTACGCCGATACGCGTTACGGCGACGAGACGCCGACAGCGGACTTCATCGCCCCGGCCGGCAATCTGTACAAGCTGCCGGGCAGCCAGGTCAGCTTCGCGCCGTACTGGTCCGGCACCGCCGCGATGACCTACGAGTGGGAGTTCGCCAACGCGCTGGTCGCGCGCTTCAACCTGGGCGCCAAGTACATGTCCGACTACAACACCGGCTCGGACCTGGATCCGGAGAAGCATCAGGACGCCTTCACCGTGGTCAATGCGCGCGTCGGCTTCGGCGCCAGCGACAAGCGCTGGATGGTGGAGCTGTGGGCCTTGAACCTGACCGATGCCGAATACGCGCAGGTCGGCTTCGACGCGCCGCTGCAGAACGTGTCGCCGGCACCCGGCAATCCGTTCAATTCCTACAACGCTTTCCTCGGCGCGCCGCGCACCTATGGCGTGACTTTCCGCGTGAGTTACTGAACCTCGTCGCACGTCGCACAACGGCCCGCTTTATGCGGGCCGTTGCTTTTGGGCGACACCTGGCGCGGTTTCCGTAGCAAAATCCGCGTTCCTCCGCTGGATCCCTCCCGTGACCGACTATTCCGACGCCGATCTGCGCGCACTGGCCGATGCGCTGGGCCAGCGCCTGCGCGCGAACCACGACCGGCTGGTCACCGCGGAAAGCTGCACCGGCGGCTGGATCGCCAAGACGGTGACCGACATCGCCGGCAGCTCCGACTGGTTCGACTGCGGCCTGGCCGCGTACAGCTACGAAGCCAAACAGGCCCTGCTGGGCGTGCGTGCGCAGACACTGGAGACGCAGGGCGCGGTCAGCCGCGAAACGGTGATCGAAATGGTCTCCGGCGCTTTGGTGAATTCCGGCGCCAGCGTGGCGGTGGCCGTCACCGGCATCGCCGGTCCCGGCGGCGGCACCGAGGACAAACCGGTCGGCACGGTCTGGATCGCCTGGAAGCGGCGCGGCGGCTACCCCAACGCCGAGCTGTTCCATTTCGACGGCGACCGCGAGGCGGTGCGGCGGCAGACGGTGGCAGCGGCGTTGCGGGGGCTGGAGAAAGCCTGAGGCCTCGGATCTAGCGGACCCGCCGGGGTACGGGCCCTATTGACGTCGAAAATCGTTAGTAGTATTACTACTAACCATGGAACTGAGCGAAAACCAGCAAGCCATCCTTGCCCTGATCGCCGAGCGCATCGAGGCCGACGGCATGCCGCCGTCGCAGACCGAGATCGCGCGCGCGCTGGGCTTCAAGGGCGTGCGCGGCGCGCAGTACCACCTGGAAGCGCTCGAGGCGGCTGGCGCCATCGAGAGGGTGCCGGGCCGGGCGCGCGGCATTCGCCTGCTGCATGCGCCTGTCGTGCCGCAACGTGAGCTGGCGCTCGATGCCGCAAGCGGCGATGCCGTCCGTTTGCCGGTGCTGGGTCAGGTCGCTGCCGGTATGCCGATCGGTGCGGACATCGGTTCGGACGATTACGTACTGCTCGATCGCACTTTCTTCTCGCCGTCTCCCGATTACCTGCTGAAGGTGAAAGGCGATTCGATGCGCGACGAAGGCATCTTCCATGGCGACCTGATCGGCGTGCACCGCACCAACGATGCGCGTTCCGGGCAGATCGTCGTGGCACGCATCGACGACGAGATCACCGTCAAGCTGCTCAAGCTGGGCAAGGATCGCGTGCGTCTGTTGCCGCGCAATCCCGACTATTCCCCGATCGACGTACAGCCCGACCAGGACTTCGCCATCGAAGGCCTGTACTGCGGGCTGGTGCGGCCCAACCGTTGAGCAGGTCCATGCATACCGTTATTTCCGTGCGATCGATGCTGGTTCCAAAGGGTGTGTTTCGGCCCGGGCATACGGCGTTTTCCGACCTGTTTTCAGGTGTGGCACCGATGTCGGCCGAACCGCTTCGCAAGCTAATTTTGATCACCGGCGCCAAGGTCTCAGCCCTTGCGACCGTTGCCCTTTAGATTGCACTCAACCGATTACCACCCTTGAAGGAATCCACGATGGACGAGAACAAAAAGCGCGCCCTCTCAGCCGCCCTGACCCAGATCGAGAAGCAGTTCGGCAAGGGTTCGGTGATGCGCATGGGCGACCGCCCCGTGGAAGCGGCCGAGACCATCGGCACCGGTTCGCTGATGCTGGACCTGGCGCTGGGTATCGGCGGCCTGCCCAAGGGTCGCGTGGTCGAAGTCTACGGTCCCGAATCCTCGGGCAAGACCACGCTGACGCTGCAGACTATCGCGCAATGCCAGAAGGCCGGCGGCACCGCCGCGTTCATCGATGCCGAGCACGCGCTCGACCCCATCTACGCGCAGAAGCTCGGCGTCAACATCGACGACATGCTGGTATCGCAGCCCGACACCGGCGAGCAGGCGCTCGAAATCGCCGACATGCTGGTGCGTTCCAATGCCGTCGACATGGTGGTGATCGATTCCGTCGCCGCATTGACGCCCAAGGCCGAGATCGAGGGCGAGATGGGCGACCAGCTGCCGGGCCTGCAGGCCCGCCTGATGAGCCAGGCGTTGCGCAAGCTCACCGGCAACATCAAGCGCAGCAACTGCATGGTGATCTTCATCAACCAGCTGCGCCACAAGATCGGCATGATGATGCCCGGACAAAGTCCCGAGGTGACCACCGGCGGTAACGCGCTGAAGTTCTACGCTTCGGTGCGGCTGGACATCCGACGCATCGGCGCAATCAAGAAGGGCGAGGAGATCATCGGCAACCAGACCCGCATCAAGGTGGTCAAGAACAAGATGGCGCCGCCGTTCAAGCAGGTCATCACCGAGATCCTGTACGGCGAGGGCATCAGCCGCGAAGGCGAACTGATCGAATTGGGTGTGGAAACACGCCTGGTCGACAAGGCCGGCTCCTGGTTCAGCTACGACGAGGAGCGTATCGGCCAGGGCAAGGAGAATGCCCGCCAGTACCTCAAAGACAACCCGAAGGTCGCCGAGAAGCTGGAAGCGGCGCTGCGCGAAAAGCTGAAGCCTGTCGTGGTCGCGGCGCCTGCCGCGGCGGTGGTCGAGGAAGAAGCCGAAAACTGAGTCAGTGGACTTTGCCTCTTCCAGGGACGGGGGAGGCGGGTCCTTCTATTCGAGAGGCAGCGGCTTGGGCGGTTCCGGCGACATCGCGAAGACAGAACGCAAGCGTCGGATCCGTCCAGAACTCACGCCTACCCAGCGCGCGTTGGGCCTGCTAACCCGACGTGAGCATTCGCGCAAGGAACTGGCCCGCAAGCTGACGGCTCGCGGCGTGGACAGCGCCGAAGCCGAGACCGCCGTCGCCAGGCTCGCCAGCGAAGGCTGGCAGGACGATACCCGCTTTGCCGAAAGCCTGGTCCGCAGCCGCGCCGGCAACGGCTACGGCCCGATCCGCGTGCGTGCCGAACTGGGCACGCACGGACTGGATCGCGATGCGATCGCCAGGGCTCTGGACAGCTTTAACGGCGACTGGGCGCTACAGGCTCGAGACGTGGTGCGGCGCAGGTTCGGCGACGGCGTGTACGACGATCGCGCACTGCAGCGCAAGGCCGCTGAGTTCCTGATCCGCCGCGGTTTCACCGCCGATCACATCCGGGCCGCCACACGGTTCGATCCCACCGACGCGGCCTGATTTTCGGGGCCCCGGCTCTTGTGGGAGGGGTTTCAGTCCCGACGACGCATGCTGATATGAGAGGCCTGTCGGGGCTGAAGCTCCTCCCACAAGAGCCCTTCCACGAACCAGGCTTTCATTACGGCATCCGGGCCATCGAAGCCGTCGCCGTGGGCGAACGCGGCCACGGGCTGCTAACCTAACTGCATTGGGTTGTCTGCTCGACCCCGCGCCCGCATCTTGCAGGGCAGGGGCGGGGTCCCTGCGACGCCCGTCAGCCATAGACAGCCCTTATGAAGACCACTTCCGAAATCCGCAGCGATTTCCTCGATTTCTTTCGCCAGAAAGGCCACACCATCGTGCCGTCAGCGCCGCTGCTGCCGGGCAACGATCCGACCCTGCTGTTCACCAACTCCGGCATGGTGCAGTTCAAGGACGTGTTCCTGGGCGCGGAGAAGCGCAGCTATGTGCGCGCGGCCGATGTGCAGCGCTGCCTGCGCGCGGGCGGCAAGCACAACGACCTGGACTCGGTCGGCTACACCGCGCGCCACCACACCTTCTTCGAGATGCTCGGCAACTGGTCGTTCGGCGATTATTTCAAGAAGGAAGCCATCGCCTGGGCCTGGGAGCTGCTGACCGACACCTGGAAGCTGCCCAAGGACAGGCTGCTGGTCACCGTCTACCACACCGACGACGAGGCCTTCGACCTCTGGCACAAGGTCATCGGCCTGCCGGTCGAGCGGATCGTGCGGATCGGCGACAACAAGGGCGCGCCCTACGCTTCGGACAACTTCTGGCAGATGGCCGACACCGGCCCCTGCGGTCCGTGCACGGAAATCTTCTACGACCACGGCGAGCACATCGCCGGCGGTCCGCCCGGTTCGCCGGACGAGGACGGCGACCGCTACATCGAAATCTGGAACCTGGTGTTCATGCAGTTCGACCGCCAGCCCGACGGTTCGCTGCAGCCGCTGCCGGCGCCGTGCGTGGACACCGGCATGGGCCTGGAACGATTGACCGCGGTGCTGCAGCACGTGCACAGCAACTACGAGATCGACCTGTTCCAGGCGCTGATCCGCAAGGCGTCCGAACTCACCGCTACGCCGGACCTGGAGAACAAGTCGCTGCGCGTGATCGCCGACCACATCCGCGCCTGTTCGTTCCTGATCGTCGACGGCGTGCTGCCGTCCAACGAAGGCCGCGGTTACGTGCTGCGCCGGATCATCCGCCGCGCGCTGCGCCATGGCTGGATGCTCGGCGTGCGCGAGCCGTTCTTCCACAAGCTGGTCGCCACGCTCGACCAGACGATGGGCGAGGCCTATCCGGAGCTCACCGCCAAACGCGATCTGGTCGAGCGCGCGCTCAAGGCCGAGGAAGAGCGTTTCGCCGAAACGCTGGACTCGGGCATGCGCATCTTCGAAGACGTCGCCGCGCGCAGCAAGGACGTCATCCCCGGTGCCGACGCGTTCCGCCTGTACGACACCTACGGCTTCCCGGTCGACCTGACCGCCGACATCGCCCGCGAGCGCGGCCTGACCGTGGACATGGCCGGCTTCGATGCGGCGATGACGCAGCAGCGCGAGACCGCGCGCGCTTCCGGCAAGTTCGCTGGCGGCGTGACGTTGCCCGCCGAACTGGTGGCGCAACTCAAGCCGACCGAATTCCTGGGCTACGAATCGCTCACCGCAGGTGGTTTGGAAGTAGTGGCATTGCTCAAGGACGGCCGCGCTGTCGACGCCATCGAGGCCGGCGACGAAGCCATCGTCATCCTCGATCGCACGCCGTTCTATGCCGAAAGCGGTGGCCAGGTCGGCGACACCGGCGAACTGGACGAAAAGGGCGTGCGCTTCGTCGTCGGCGACACGCTCAAGCTCGCCGGCCAGTTCCACGGCCACGCCGGCCGCCTGCAGGCCGGCACGCTGCGTCGTGGCGACCACGTCGTCGCCTCGGTCGATGCGCAGCGCCGCGCTGCGACCGTGCTCAACCATTCGGCCACGCACCTGCTGCACGCGGCTTTGCGCGGCGTGCTGGGCACGCACGTGACGCAGAAGGGCTCGCTGGTGGCGCCGGACAGGCTGCGCTTCGATTTCTCGCATTTCCAGCCGCTGACGGCGCAGGAGCTGGCCGAGATCGAACGCCGCGTCAACGCCGAGATCCGCCGCAACCATCAGGCCGAAGTCCGCCAGATGGACATGCAGGAGGCGCTCGACTTCGGCGCCATGGCGCTGTTCGGCGAAAAATACGGCGAGCGGGTGCGCGTGCTGCGCATGGGCGATACCTCCACCGAACTGTGCGGCGGCACCCACGTCGGCCGTACCGGCGACATCGGTCTGTTCAAGATCGTCTCCGAAGGCGGCGTCTCGGCGGGCGTGCGACGCATCGAGGCGGTGACGGGGCAGGGCGCGCTGGATTTCATCGACGAAGAAGAGCGTCGTCTGGACGAAGCCGCGCAGCTGCTCGGCGGCAGCGCCCAGGACGTGGTCGACAAGATCCGCCAGATCACCGACCGGCAGAAGAAACTCGAGCGCGAACTGGAAGCCCTCAAGGCCAAGGCCGCTTCAGGCGCGACGTCGGACCTGGCCGGCTCGGCTATCGATGTCGGTGGCGTCCGCGTGCTGGCCGCGCGCCTGGAGGGTATCGACGCGAAGGCGCTGCGCGATGCCGTCGACCGCCTGAAGCAGCAATTGGGCGACGCGGTGATCGTGTTGGCCGGCGCCAGCGACGGCAAAGCGGCGCTGGTGGCGGGCGTCAGCGGTAGCGCCGCCGGCAAGGTCAAGGCGGGGGAACTCCTGTCGCATGTCGCCGGTCAGATCGGCGGCAAGGGTGGTGGTCGGCCCGATCTGGCCCAAGGTGGCGGGGACGATGTCCCGGCACTGGCGGTCGCCCTGGCAGGGGTCCGCGACTGGGTTGCCGAGCGCCTGCGCTGAATCGCACATGACTTTCGTCCTTGTCGGTCCCAGAGGCCGGTTTGTATGATGGTTCACGTTTTAGAACTGTTGTAAGCGTTTTCTACTCGTCCAAATAATCAAGCGAAAACGCTCGCCTGTGGATTGGCCGCAGGCTTACGGAGATTTCCCCTTATGTTGATTTTGACCCGCCGTGTTGGCGAAACCCTGATGATCGGCGACTCGGTCACCGTGACGGTGCTCGGTGTGAAGGGCAATCAGGTGCGTATAGGCATTACCGCGCCCAAGGACGTCGCGGTGCACCGCGAAGAGATTTACCAGCGCATTCAGCGCGGCGACGATCACGTCAAGCCCGAGCAGGACGCGGAACCGGACCCTCAGGCCCTGCAAGGTTTACCGCAGGCGGGCTGAACCGGTATCCTTGCGGCCTTCGCGAACCTTTGCACCGGTTCGCGATGAAAACCGGAGACTTGCCCGAGAGGCCGAAGGGGCTCCCCTGCTAAGGGAGTATGGGGTCAAAAGCTCCATCGAGGGTTCGAATCCCTCAGTCTCCGCCAGTTCTAAAAAGTGTCGATCAAGGGATTGCCTGCCTTAGCCTGCGCTAAGGCGTTCGGCAGGAGCGCGAGCCAGTGGCTTGTAAGCGCCCCCGCCTCACCCCTCAGTCTCCGCCAGTTCTAAAAGTGTCGATCAAGGGATTGCCTGCCTTAGCTTTCACTAAGGCGTTCGGCAGGAGCGCGAGCCAGTGGCTCGTAAGCGCCCCCGCCGCACCCCTCAGTCTCCGCCAGTTCTAAACGCCGGTTGTACCGGTGATCAGTGCCAAATGAATTGACCGATATCGGTCGGATTTGGCACAATTCCGCTTCTGCGCCCGTAGCTCAGCTGGATAGAGCACCAGGCTACGAACTTGGGGGTCGGAGGTTCGAATCCTTCCGGGCGCGCCATCCAAAGAAGAAGGCCAGCGAGCGATCGCTGGCCTTCTTTTTTTCTGCGCGCGAACACCGAGCTTCGCTCGCACGCGGCTTTTCGTAAGAGCGGCTTCAGCCGCGAGCTTTTCCAGACGTCGAAAGAGTCGTCGAGCGCATGAGAAAAGCTCGCGGCTAAAGCCGCTCCTACGAAAAAGCAAAAGCTGGCGGCGTGGCGTATCGCTATCGGCCAGGCGACGCGTCGATCTTCGTCAGCGGCAGAACATCCTGTACCAGGCTCAGCAGAAAACGGCCCGGTTCTTCCTCGAAAATCATGTGGCCCGAATACTCGAACCACACCATCTTCTTGGACGGCGCCTGGATCTTCTCGAACCAGCGTCCCGCCAACGCCGCAGAAGTATTCAGGTCGTGGCGGCCGTGCAGCAGCACGACCGGGCAGTCGAACCGGGTGGCATCCGAGAAACTCACCTCGGTGATCTGCGACCAGAGGGTGTCCAAACTGAAATCGAGGCCTTTGCCCCAGGCGTCCATATCGCTGCGGGAATAGTCGGGGCTGAGGCTGACGACATCGCCATAGTAGTCGCTCGTGCGCAGCCACAGATAGCCGCCGGCCTGGGTCAGCCACTTGCGCTGCAACTCGAGGCTCTTGCGCTGTTCGGCCACCGACGTCTTCGCCGGATCGGGCGGGTAGGGCGCGATGCTCTCCAGCTCGCGGATGGCCTGCGCGTTGCCCTGCGATCGCGCCCAACGCAACACCGCCTCATAGCCGAGCCGCTCGTTCTGCTGGAAGTCGACCATCTGGCTTGCGCCGACGTAGGCGTAGAACCAGTCGGGATGTTTCTGCGCGAGCATCGTGCCGAGCACGGTGCCCCAGGAGTGCCCCAGCAGCACGATTTTGTGCTTCGCATAGCGCTTGCGCAGATAGGCCGCCAGTTCTTCGGCGTCGGCGAGCATCCGCTCCACGGTCATCGTCGGCCTGATCTTTTCCGGGTCGTTGGCCGCATAGGTCTTGCCCGCGCCGCGCTGGTCCCATTGCACGACGGTGAAGAATTCCTCCGCCGGCCGCAGGTACTGGTGCGCTACCGGCATCATGGTCAGGCCTGGTCCGCCGTGCAGTACCAGCAAGATCGGGTTGGCGCGATGGCGTCCGCGAATGTTGACTGTCTGCTTTATGCCGCCCAGTTCGATCTGCTCTGTGGTTTCGATGCCGTCCTGGCCGACGATCTTCTGCGCATCACCGATGATGCGCGCCGCTTCGCGCAAGCCGTCGGTATTGTCGGACGCCATGGCGCCGGTCGCTGCCGTCGCCAGCATGGTGGCGAAAACGATCGTCCGGATCCATTCGATCATGCCGTATCTCCTGTCCCGTGGGCGCTCAGGGTCAGTGATACGTCGAACGCGAGGACGGTTGCGGTGTTCGCTCTTCGTAGGAGCGGCTTTAGCCGCGAGCTTTTGATCTTGCTTACGGTAACCGGAGAGAGATCGCGGCTAAAGCCGCTCCTACGAAAAGCGGTTCGTCAGCGCTGCTGCGACAGCCTCGGGCCGCTTCATCCACGAGAAATGATCGGCGGCGGTCCCCAACTGCCCCGCATCGAGCGCATCGATGTCGGCACGCGAAAGGGGCAGCTTGGACAGCAGGAAACGCAGCGAGGATTCCGGGCCGAGCCAGTCGTCGGCGAGCACCAGCGCGCGGACCGGAAGCTGCAGGCGCGACATGGCCGCTTCCAGGTCGGTATCGATGCCTTTGCCTGCGTAACGCCCGGTCAATCCGCTGCGCGCCCAGTCGCGGATCACGCCGCGCGCCTCGTTGCCGCCGAAACCGACCATGCGGCCCGGCAACACGCCGCGCAGGCGCGCCAGCCAGGGCAGAAAGCGATAAGCGAGCGGCAGCAGATAACGCCTGGGCGCCGGAAACGCGCGCCAGTACGGCGCGCCGCTCGCCACCAGCCACAGGCCTTGCGCGATGTCCGGCACCAGGCCCAGGCGGCAGCACGCGAGCTGTCCGCCGAGGCTATGGCCGCCGATGAGGTGGCGGACGTGGGTCAGCGTCCGCGCTACCGTGGCCTCGCTGGCCGGCAAATCCCGCAGCAGCAATTCGCGATAGCCCCAATCGTGCTCGCGGTCCGCGCGCAGGTTGCTGGAGCCGTTGCCGCGCCATTCGTGCAGGAACACCGCGATGCCGCGCGCGGCCAACGCCTCGGCGAACGGCAGGTAATGTTTGGCGGCGACGCCGAGTGCCGGCAGCCATAGCAGCGACGCGCGCGGTCGTTCGGGAATGTGCGCCAGTAAGGACCAGACATGGCCGTCGTCGGCGACGACGGGGAATTCGCGGGCTTGGGTCGTCATTGCATCCGTGCGGCGCCGAAGTGGTCGAGCACGACTATATCGCCTTGTCCCGGCCGATAACCCTGCTGCAGCGCACGGTGCACGTAATCGGCCGCCGTGCCGCACGCCGCGGCGACCGGCATGCCCAGGCACAGCTCGGCTGCGATCGCCGATGCCAGCGTGCAGCCGGTGCCGTGCGCTTCGAGGCGCAGGCGCGGGTGCGCGATCTCGCGCAGGCCGCCGGCGTCCGCATACACGTCGACGACATCGCCCTCGTCCTGCAGATGCCCGCCTTTCAGCAGTACCGATCGGGCACCCGAGGCGAGCAGTTCGCGGGCGGCGCGGCGCATCGCGTCGTGATCCGCGATCGGATGGCCCAGCAGCAGCTCCGCCTCGGGCAGATTGGGCGTGACGATCGTCGCCAGAGGCAGCAAGCGGGTGCGCAAAGCATCCAGCGCCTGAGGCTCCAGCAGGCGCGCGCCGGAGGTCGCGACCATTACCGGATCGAGCACCACGAAGCGCGGCCGGTACGTTTCCAGCGCTTCGGCGACGGCGGCAATGACTTCGGCATTGGCCAGCATGCCCAGCTTGACCGCGCCGATGTCGAAATCGGCGAAGCACGCATCGATCTGCGCGCGCAGGAATTCGGGCGGCGGCACATGCACGCCGGTTACGCCGCGGGTGTGCTGCGCGGTCAGCGCCGCGATCGCGCTGAGCCCATGCACGCCGTGCGCGGCGAAAGTCTTCAGATCGGCCTGGATGCCGGCGCCGCCGCCGGAATCGGAGCCGGCGATGGTCAGTGCGGAAATGGGGCGGCGCTCTTCCATGCCGTCATTGTGCCCCGGAGGACCGGTGCTTTTGTAGGAGCGGCTGTAGCCGCTCCTACGAAGAGCTACGGCGGCTACAGCACTTCCGACGCGTAATCGGCCAACCGCGAGCGCTCGCCGCGGCGCAAGGTGACGTGCGCGCTGTGCGCCCAGGCCTTGAAGCGGTCGACGGCGTAGGTCAGGCCGGAAGTCGTTTCGGTGAGGTACGGCGTATCGATCTGCTCGACGTTGCCCAGGCACACGATCTTGGTGCCGGGGCCGGCGCGGGTGATCAATGTCTTCATCTGCTTGGGCGTGAGGTTCTGCGCCTCGTCCAGGATCAGCCAGCGATTGAGGAAGGTGCGTCCGCGCATGAAGTTGAGCGAGCGGATCTTGATGCGCGAGGCGAGCAGGTCGTTGGTCGCCGCGCGGCCCCAGCTGCCGCCTTCCTGGTTGTGGGTGAGCACTTCCAGATTATCGGTCAGCGCGCCCATCCATGGCGTCATCTTTTCCTCCTCCGTGCCGGGCAGGAAGCCGATGTCCTCGCCGACGCTGACCGTGGCGCGGGTCATGATGATTTCGCGGTAACGCTGCTGATCCATCGTCTGCGCCAGGCCGGCGGCGAGCGCGAGCAGCGTCTTGCCGGTGCCGGCGGTGCCGAGCAGGGTGACGAAGTCCACTTCCGGGTCCATCAGCGCGTTCAGCGCGAAGTTCTGCTCGCGGTTGCGCGCGGTGATGCCCCATACCGCATGCTGGTTGCCGCGGTAGTCGTCGACGATTTGCAGCGTGACCTTGTTCTCGTCGGCCTTGACCACCCGCAACTCGGCTTCGTCGTCGCCGGGCAGGTACAGGAACTGGTTGGGATGCCAGTCGTCGTCCTTGTCCGGCGTCAACTCGTAATAAGTGCGGCCTTTTTCGGTCCACGACCGCAGGTCCTTGCCGTGGCGCTGCCAGAAATCCTCCGGCAGCGCGGTCGCGCCGGTGTACAGCAGGCTGAAATCGTCGAGCGCGCGATCGTTCTCGTAATCCTCGGAAGCGATGCCTGCGATCGCGGCCTTGATCCGCAGGTTGATGTCCTTGGATACGAACACGACCGGCACGCCGGGTTCGGCATGCTTCAGCGCGATGATCGCGTTGAGGATGTCGTTGTCGGGGATCTTGTCGTCGCCGCGCTTGCGCGTTTCCAGCGCGCCGGTCTGGAACTGCAGGCGGCCGATGGCGTCGGCGGCGCGCAGCTGCAATCCGTTCGGCCGGGTCAATGTCAGCCCGGAAGCGATCTTGTCGGTGCCCTGGCCCTCGATCAGCTCGTTGATGAAGCGGCTCACCTGGCGCGCGTTGCGGCTGGCTTCCGAGGTGCCCTTCTTGCCGTTGTCCAGCTCTTCGATGACCTGCATCGGCAGGAACACGTCGTGCTCCTCGAACTTGAACAGCGCGGTCGGATCGTGCATCAGCACGTTGGTGTCGAGCACGTAGATCCGCTTTCCTTTGGTCATCGAGTGCTCCTGGCGGGTGGTGTGTCGGTAAACGGGCAGCGGCGGGCCACCGCGGCCCGCGCGGCGGGGCAGTGGCATGTAGGGCGGCGAAATTGCGTCACTTGGCCTGGGCAGCCTTCAGGGCTTGCAGCACTTCGTAGGCGTGGCCGGCCACGCGGACGCCGCGCCAGGATTGCGCGATGCGGCCTTTCGGATCGATCAGGAAGGTGCTGCGCTCGATGCCGATGTATTCGCGGCCGTAAAGCTTCTTTTCCTTGATCACGCCGAAGGCGTTGCCCAGCGCTTCGTCGGCGTCGCTGACCAGGTCGAACCGGAAACCCTGCTTGTCGCAGAAATTCTGGTGCGATTTGACCGAGTCGCGCGATACGCCGAGCACGGTGGCGTCGAGCTTGGTGAACTTGGCCAGCAGGGCATCGAACTCGAGGCCTTCGGTGGTGCAGCCCGGCGTCGAATCCTTCGGGTAGAAGTACAGCACCAGCCAGTGGCCGGCGTGGTCGGACAGGTTCGCGGTGATTCCGCTGGACAGGGCCAGAGGCAGCTTGGGGATCTTGTCGCCGGTATCGAGCATCAGAACTTCATCGGGTCCATGATCGCGTCCAGGTTCAGATGGTCGCAGAACTCGAGGAAATCGTCGCGCAGCGCGGCGATGTGCATGTCGGCGGGTACCCCGATCGTCAGTTGCGCCGAGAACATGTCTGCGCCGGTCTGCATCGCGCGGTAGCGCGAGCAGTGCAGGCTTTCGATGGTGATGCCCTGGCGGTCGAAGAAATCGGCCAGCTGGAACAGGATGCCGGGCTTGTCCGAGGCCACCACTTCGACCACGTAAGGCAGCAGGTTGGACTGCACCGGCTTGGGACCGGTGCGGTACCAGACCAGTTTCAGGCCTTCCTCGCGCTCCAGCCGGGTCAGCATGGCTTCGAGCTTGGCCACGGCATCCCAGGAGCCCACCGCCAGCGCGGTCACCGACACATCCCGGCCGACGGTGCTCAAACGGGTGTCGACGAGGTTGCAGCCGCTGTCGGCGATACGCCGCGTCACTCCCAGCAGCGGTGACTGCGGGTGCGTCGTATAGGCGTTGATCAGCAGGTAATTCTCGTTCGGCGAGGGCCGTGGAGCGGTATCGGAATCGGTCAAGGCGGCGTCCGCGGCAGCGAGTGATATGAACGGCAGCCCGGTATCGGGCCGGAAGCCGATGCCAGCATACTTGCCCCTGCTTTGAAGCCGCAAGTAACATTCATCGTGATTGCCCCCTGATCAAGGGCCTGCACGGCGGTGCGAAACCCTCGCAAGAGCCCGCACAGCCCCGTGCGGGAATTCCCATCAACGCAGACTTCCCACCAAGAGCAACCGACTTGCGACTTTCGGGCAGCATCACAGCGCTTGCGACGCCTTTCACGGTGGCGGGCGAAATCGACCTCGACGCCTGGCGTCGCCTGCTGCAGGCGCAGCTCGACGGCGGCACGCAGGCCATCGTGGTCGCCGGCTCCACCGGCGAGGCGGCGGCGCTGTACGACGTCGAGTACGACGCGCTGCTGCGCAGTGCGGTCGAGCTGGTCGCCGGGCGCATTCCGGTCCTGGCCGGCACCGGGCATTCCAGCACCGCCCGGACCATCGAGCAGACCCGCCGCGCCGCCATCTCCGGCGCCGATGCGGCGCTGGTGGTCACGCCGCCTTATGTGCGCCCGACCCAGGCCGGCCTGGAAGCCCATTACCGCGCGATCGCCGACGACGGCGCTTTGCCGGTGGTGATGTACAACGTACCCGGCCGCACCGGTTGCGACCTGTTGCCGGAAACCGTGACCGACCTGGTCGCGCACGAACGCATCGTCGGCATCAAGGAAGCGCGCAACGAGGCCGAGCGCATGAGCGCCTGGCTGGCGCTGCGCAGCGAAGGCTTCGCGGTATTAAGCGGCGATGATCCGACCGCCTGCCGCGCGATGCTCGCCGGCGCCGACGGCGTGATCTCGGTGGCCTCGAACGTGCTGCCGCGCTCGTTCCGCCGGCTCTGCGACCTGGCCCGCGCCGGCGACCACGCCGCGCAGGACTGGGATGCGCGGATGCGCGCGGTTTACGATTTCCTCGGCGTCGAGCCGAACCCGATTCCGGTGAAGGCGCTGATGCAGCGCCTGGGCCTGGGCCATGGCCTGCGCCTGCCGCTGCAGACGCTGTCGCCTGCGCATGCCGGCGCGGCCGAACACACTATCGCCACCATCCTCGATCTAGAAAACGCCTGCCGCGATTCGCTCGCGGCCTGACCCCTGCAGGAGAAACCCGATGCGTCACTTGTCCGCCACATCCCGTTACATCGCCGTCGCATTGCTCGCGTTGGCGGTGGTCGGCGCTTCCGGTTGCAAATGGTTCCGCAAGGACAACGAGATCTACAAGCAGAGCGCCGAGAACCGCCCGCTGGAAATCCCGCCGGATCTGGATCGGCCCAATACCGACGCGGCGATGAATCTGCCCGCCAGCGTGTCCGCGTCGCAGGTGGCCACGCAGAGCGGCAGCGGCAACACCGCTGCCTCGCCGGTGGGCTTCAGCGTCAGCGGCTCGCGCGACGAGGTGTTCGCCAAGGTCGGCGAAATCCTGGCCGCGACCAGCGGCGCGACCGTCGCCAGCAAGGCGCAGATCCTGGGCACCTACGACGTCGACTACGAAGGCAGCAAGTTCCTGGTGCGCGTGACCCAGATCAGCGGCGGCACCTATGTCTCCGCGGTCGATCCGCGCGGCCTGCCGGCCAGCGGCGAGGCGCCGACCAAGCTGATGGCGGCTGTGAAGGCGGGCCTGGGCAACTGAAGCCGCGTCATGGCGCGGAGGTAACCGGCCATGCGTTCTGCCGTTTCCCGGGACATGCGCGCGGTGCGCGCTGTTCCGGGTAGGCGTTCGGCCGCCTGTGCAGCCCTGTTCCTCGCCTTATTGGCCAGCGGTTGCAGCGGGATCCGCGAGCGACCGGTCCCCGCCGAGCCCCCCGAGCCGGAAACACCGCTCGACAGCGGCGAATTCACCCTCGCCGACAACGTGAACGACGTCTGGAATACGGTCGGTCAGATCCTGGTGCGTCTGGACGGTGTCGAGTACGAAAGCCGCGCGCAGATGATGGGGATCTATGCCGTGCGCTACCGCAGCGAGCGATTGCTGATCCGTACCCAGGCGGTAGTGATCGGCAGCCCGACCGAGGGCGTACTCACCCGGGTCCTCGCTTTGGGGCCGGACGGCAAGCCGAACCACAGTCGCGCCGCGATCGAGCTGCTGAGTGTGCTCGAGCAGCGCCTGCCGCTGGAGATAGGGAAGTACCGCACGCCGGTCAAGCTGAAGAAGGCGGCCAAGCCGAAAAAGAAGAAGCGCAAGCCCGCTTAGCGTTCCAGCAAGGACAGCTTGTCCGGCTTGCCTTCCCAGTCCTTGGCGTCGGGAAGGCCGTCCTTGCGGGCGGTGATCACCGGCCAGGCCTTGGATAGTTCGGCATTCAGCGCGACGAATTGCTCCTGTCCCGCCGGCACGTCGTCCTCGGGATAGATCGCATTGATCGGGCATTCCGGCTCGCACAGCGTGCAGTCGATGCACTCGTCCGGATCGATCACCAGGAAGTTCGGCCCCTCGTGGAAACAGTCGACCGGACACACTTCGACGCAGTCGGTGTATTTGCACTTGATGCAGGCTTCAGTGACGACGAAGGGCATGGCGGGGATCGGTCGGCTAGCCGGAACCGGTAGTTTAACGCCTTCGCCCAACTGTCGATGCCATAACCCACCGTCGTCCCGTATGCAGCGAGGGATCTGTTTTGCGGGACGTGCGGCGACGCCTCATCAAGCAGATCCCTCGCTGCGCTCGGGATGACAGAGATCAAGCGCTCGGGATGACGGAGATTGAGCGCACGGAACGACGGCGATCAGGCTTTTCGGGATGACGGCGACAAAAAAAGCCCGCGCATCGCTGCGCGGGCCGTGGGCACCGAGATGCCTGGATATGGCGCTCCCTACGGGATTCGAACCCGTGTTTTAGCCTTGAGAGGGCCACGTCCTGGGCCTCTAGACGAAGGGAGCATTGTGGCTCGGACGGAACCGAGCCGCCGGCTGGACGGCCGGTGCGCCCCGGATCGGCAGCGCAGCTTGCTAGTATAGCAAGCGAGCGGATGCCGACTAGGGCAGCCCGCCGGACCCGAGTCCTCTTCTGCCTGATGCCGACCCAACTCCAACCTGTCCCGACTTCACTGCGGATCATTCCCCGCGATCAGCATTCCATTTCGCGCAAGGACATCAGTCCCAACGCGTTACGCGTGCTGTACCGGCTGCGCGATGCCGGCTTCGAGGCCTACCTGGTCGGCGGCGCGGTGCGCGACCTGCTGGTCGGCGGCCATCCCAAGGATTTCGACGTGGCCACCAGCGCCACGCCGGAACAGGTCAAGCAGCAGTTCCGCAACTGCCGCCTGATCGGACGGCGCTTCCGCCTGGCACACGTGGTGTTCGGCCGCGAGATCATCGAGGTGGCCACCTTCCGCGCCAACGTCGACGACGGCAGCGGCGACCGCGAGCTGGCCGAGGGCCGGCTGGTACGCGACAACGTTTACGGCACTATCGAGGACGACGCGGTGCGCCGCGACTTCACCGCCAATGCCCTGTATTACGCGATCGAGGATTTCTCGGTGCGCGACTATGTCGGCGGCTACGAGGACGTGCAGGCGCGCGTGCTGAAGCTGATCGGCGACCCCGACGAACGCTACCGCGAGGATCCGGTGCGGATGCTGCGCGCGATCCGGCTGGCGGCCAAGCTCGAGTTCCGCATCGACGAGGCCACCGCCGCGCCGATCGCCGAGCTGGCGCCGCTGCTGGCGCAGGCCGCGCCGGCGCGTTTGTTCGAGGAATGCCTCAAGTTGTTCCTGTCCGGCCATGCCGCGGCCGGTTTCGAGGGCCTGGAGCGCCATGGCCTGCTGCCCGCGCTGTTTCCGGAAAGCGCCGCCGCATTGGTCGCCAACCGCAGCGGCGCATTGCGGCGCATGTTGCTGCAGGGTTTGCGCGCCACCGACAAGCGCGTGGCCGAGGATGAGCCGGTGTCGCCCGCCTTCCTGTTCGCGGTGCTGCTGTGGCCGGCGTATTGCCGTGCCTTGATGGCGTTGCAGACGCAGGGCGTGCACGCCGCCGAGGCCCAGCGCCGCGCTGCGGATCGGGTGACCCTGCATCAGGCATCGACGATCGCGCTGCCGCGGCGCTTCTCGCTGCCCATGCAGGAAATCTGGCTGTTGCAGGCGCGCTTCTCGCAACGCAAGCGGGTGCCGCGTCTGCTCGGCCATCCGCAGTTCCGCGCCGCCTACGATTTCCTGGTGCTGCGCCTGAGCGCCTCCGACGAACACGCCGACGATGTTGCGTTCTGGCGCGACGCGCAGATCGAGGCCGGCGAGCCAGCGGCCGAAGACGAATTCGTCGTGGAAGCCGATGGCGAGCCGCGCAAGCGACGCCGTCGCCGTCGGCGCAGTCCTGCCGCCAGCTAGCGTGAACGCGCGCGTCATCGCCTTCATCGGCCTCGGCGGCAACGTCGGCGATGCTGCTGCGACGCTGCGCACCGCCATCGGCGAGCTCGGTGCCCTGCCCGAGTCGCGGTTGCTGCGCGCCTCGCGGCTGTACCGCACGCCGGCCTGGGGCGTCGAAGACCAAGCCGAGTTCATCAATGCCGTGGCGATGCTGGAGACCCGCATCGCCCCGCAACCGTTGCTGGAACACCTGCTGGCCATCGAGCGCAGGCACGGTCGTTCGCGCGATGCCGATTCGCGCTGGGGCCCGCGCACGCTGGACCTGGACCTGCTGCTGTACGGCGACGCGGTGATCGACCAGCCCGGCCTGCATGTGCCGCATCCGCAGCTGCAAAATCGCGCATTCGCATTGCAGCCGCTGCTGGAGATCGCGCCGGATGCGGTGATACCGGGCATCGGCAGCGCTGCTGCCGCGCTGCGAGCGCTTGCGACCGACGGTATCCAGGTTCTGGCGTGTCGCTGAAACCCCGAAGCGGCATCGCGTAAAAGCGCTATCCTTCGGGCTTGCGAAACGCGACGCCGGCACCACGTGTTATCTCTCACGGTCCCAAGGAAAAACATGGCTACCGCAGACAACAAGCCCTGGACCGTTCCGGATCTGGCCGCGGCCAAGCGGGCCGGGACCAAGATGGCGATGCTCACCGCCTACGACGCCGGTTTCGCGCGCGTGCTCGATGCCAGCGGCGTCGACCTGGTGCTGGTGGGCGATTCGCTCGGCATGGTGGTGCAGGGCCAGGCGTCCACGCTGCCGGTGACGGTCGACGATATCGCGTATCACACCGCCAACGTCGCGCGCGGCCTGTCGCACGCCTTGCTGATCGCGGATCTGCCGTTCCAGGCCGACGCGACGCCCGAGCGAGCGCTCGACGCCGCCACGCGCCTGCTGCAGGCCGGCGCGCAGATGGTCAAGCTCGAAGGCGCGGGCCACAAGCTCGAGGTGATTCGCTTCCTGGTCGAGCGCGAGATTCCGGTCTCCGCGCATCTGGGCCTCACTCCGCAATCGGTGCTGCGCTTCGGCGGCTACAAGGTGCAGGGCCGCGAGGAGGCCGCGGCGAAGAAACTTCGTCAGGACGCGCTCGCCGTGACCGAAGCCGGCGCGCAACTGCTGGTGCTGGAGTGCGTGCCGTCGCCGCTGGCGGCGGCGATCACCGGATCGGTCGCGATCCCCACCATCGGCATCGGCGCCGGCCCGGATTGCGATGGGCAGGTGCTGGTGCTGCACGATTTCCTGGGCCTGGACAGCGGCCACCGGCGTCCGAAATTCGTCAAGGATTTCCTGGCCGAGGGCGGATCGGTAGCCGGCGCGGTGCGCGCCTATGTCGCCGCGGTGCGCGATGGGAGTTTTCCCGACGCCGGGCATTCCTACGCCTGACTGCGGCGGCGCGGGCAAAGTACCGGATCGCTGACTTCGGCCAATCATGATGATCGAAACCATCAACCAACTGAATGCGCTGCGCCTGCGCGTGGACGAATGGAAGCGCGCCGGCCTGCGCATCGGCCTGGTGCCGACCATGGGCAACCTGCATGCCGGGCACCATTCGCTGGTGCGGCTGGCGCGCGAGCATGCCGACCGCGTGGTCGCCAGCGTGTTCGTCAATCCGACGCAGTTCGGGCCCAACGAAGATTTCGCGCGCTATCCGCGCACGCCGGAAGCCGACGCGGCCGGGCTCGAAGCCGCCGGCTGCGATGCGATGTGGCTGCCCGACGTCGAAACCATGTATCCGTACGGCGCAGGCAATGCCGTGCAGATGCGCGTGCCGGGCGTGACCGATACGCTGGAAGGCGCGCATCGCCCCGGTCATTTCGACGGCGTCGCCACCGTGGTCGCGCGGCTGTTCAACCAGGTGCAAGCGGATGTCGCCGTGTTCGGCCGCAAGGACTACCAGCAGCTTGCGGTGATCCGTTACCTGGTCCGCGATCTCGCCTTCCCATTGGAAATCATCGCCGCGGAAACCCGGCGCGAAGCCGACGGGCTGGCGATGAGTTCGCGTAACCAATACCTGTCCGCGCAGGAGCGGCCGGTCGCCGCGCTGGTCCATCGCACCCTGCTGGCGGTGCGCGAGGCGCTGCGCTCCGGGCGGTCGCGCGGCCAGGTCGAGCAGGACGCTGCATCGCAGTTGCAGGACGCCGGTTTCGCGGTGGACTACGCAGCTGTGCGAAAACCGGACCTGACCGAGCCGGACGCCGCCTGGCGCGGGCCTTTCGTGGCCCTGATCGCCGCACGGCTGGGCAGGACCCGCCTGATCGACAACCTGGAATTCGACGGCGCCTGATCCGGCGGCCACTGAACGCCGGGCAACGCTTTGTTGCAGTGCGGAAAATCGACCCTATACTCCGCGCATCGGGCTGCCGCCCGCCGCTTCCGACCAAGTCCAGCCATGCAACTGACCCTGCTCAAAGCCAAGATCCACCGCGCCACCGTCACCCATGCCGAACTGCATTACGAAGGCTCGTGCGCGATCGACGGACGCCTGCTCGATATCGCCGGCATCCGCGAGTACGAGCGCGTGGAGATCTACAACATCAACAACGGCGAACGCTTCGCGACCTACGCGATCCGCGGCGAGGAAGGCAGCGGCGTGATCTCGGTCAACGGCGCGGCCGCGCACAAGGCGCGTCCGGGCGATCTGGTGATCATCTGCGCTTACGGCGCCTGCGACGAGGCCGAGGCGGCCAAGTTCAAGCCTACCCTGGTCTATGTCGATCGCGACAACCGGCTGACGCATACCAACACGTCCATCCCGGCGCAGGCGGCCTGACGCGTGGCCGGCGGCCACTTCGATCGCATGCGTGCGGATGCGGCGCGGCTGGGCGACACGCCACTGCAGGAATTGATCGGCGCCGATCCGGCCCGTGCCCATGACTTCGCGCTGCGGATCGGCCCGCTGTACGCCAACTTCGCGCGCCAGCGCTACGACCGTGCCGCATTGGCGGACCTGTTCGCCTTCGCGGAAGCGGCGGATCTTTCCGGCGCGCTGAAAAAACTGTTCGACGGCGCGCCGGTCAATGCCACCGAAGGCCGCGCTGCGTTGCATACGGCCTTGCGCAGCGATCTGTCCGACACGTCCGTCGCCCGCGATGCGCATGCCGAGGCCGGCAAGGTCCGCATCCGGATGCGCGCGCTGATCGAAGCGCTCGCCGCTTCGGACGTTACCGACATCGTCAGCGTCGGCATCGGCGGCTCGGATCTCGGTCCGCGGCTGGTGGTCGATGCCCTGGCGCCGGCGGCCGCACGCTTCCGCGTGCACTTCCTGTCCAATGTCGACGGCAGCGCGGCGCAACGCGTGCTTGCCGGCCTGGATCCCAGGCGCACCGCGGCGATCCTGATCTCCAAGACCTTCGGCACCCAGGAAACGCTGCTCAACGGCGGCATCGTGCGCGACTGGCTGGGCAACGACGAACGCGTCTACGCGGTCAGCGCCAACGTGCAGCGTGCCGGCGAGTTCGGGATCGCGCCGGAGCGCATCCTGCCGATGTGGGACTGGGTCGGCGGACGTTATTCGCTGTGGTCGGCGGTCGGTTTCCCGATCGCGCTGGCGATCGGCATGGACGGTTTCGAAGCCCTGCTGGCCGGTGCCGCGGACATGGACCGGCACGCGCTGTCGTCCGTGCCGAAGCAGAACCTGCCGGTCTGGCACGCGCTGACCGCGGTCTGGAACCGCAACGCGCTCGCTGCGGCGACGCAGGCGGTGCTGCCTTACGACGAACGCCTGAAACTGCTGCCGAACTACCTGCAGCAGCTGGTGATGGAAAGCCTCGGCAAGAGCGCGCGCCTCGACGGTGCGGCGCTGGACGAGCAGACCGTGCCGGTGTGGTGGGGCGGGGCGGGCACGGACACGCAGCACAGCTTCTTCCAGGCCCTGCACCAGGGCACGCAGGTGGTGCCGGCCGATTTCATCGGCGTAGTGCACGGCGACGATCCTTACGACGACAATCGCAAGGCGTTGCTGGCCAATCTGTTGGCGCAGACCGAGGCTCTGGCGAATGGTTTAGCCAGCGACGACCCGCATCGCGCTTATGCGGGCAACCGCCCGAACACGCTGATCCTGCTCGACGCGCTGACGCCGCAATCGCTGGGCCTGCTGATCGCGCTGTACGAGCACAGCGTTTACCTGCAGTCGGTACTGTGGGGCATCAACGCCTTCGACCAGTTCGGCGTCGAACTCGGCAAGCAGGTAGCCAGCCGTCTTTTGCCGGCGTTGAACGGTCGAGCCGAAGCGGACGACCCGGTAACACGCGAGTTGCTATCGCAACTGCGCTGACCCGCTTCTAGTAGGTGCGAATTTATTCGCACGCTTTTGACGTGCGCGCCCAATTGAAGAGCGTGCGAATGAATTCGCACCTACGAAAGATGCCGGTTCAACGCCCACGCGACATGTTCGCGCACCACCGCATTGCCATCCTGTCCGCGCGATTTCAGTGCAGCGACAACTTCAGGCAACGTAGGCGCGTTGCCCAAAGCCACCGCGATATTGCGCAACCAGCGCTCATGCCCGCTGCGGCGGATCGCCGATCCTTCCGTGCGGCTCAAGAACTCGTCCTCGTCCCAGGCGAACAGTTGCGCCAGCGTCGCCTTGTCCAGCGCGTTGCGTGCGCGGAAATCGGGTTCGTCGGTGCGCTTGGCGAACTTGTTCCACGGGCACACCAGCTGGCAGTCGTCGCAGCCGAAGATCCGGTTGCCGATCAGCGGGCGCAGCTCTTCCGGGATCGCGCCTTCGTGTTCGATCGTCAGATAGGAGATGCAGCGCCGCGCATCGAGCCGGTGCGGCGCAACGATCGCCTGCGTCGGGCAGATGTCGATGCAGCGCACGCAGCTGCCGCAATGCGCGCTGGCGGGCTGGTCCGTCGGCAGCGGCAGGTCGACGTAGATCTCGCCGAGGAAAAACCAGGAGCCGCCATCCTTGTCGATCAGGCAGGTGTGCTTGCCGATCCAGCCGAGCCCGGCGTTGCGCGCCAACGCGCGCTCGAGCACCGGTGCGGAATCGACGAAGACGCGATGGCCGAATGGTCCGACTTCCTCGGCGATGCGGTCCGCCAGCTGCTGCAGGCGCTGCCGCATCAGCTTGTGGTAGTCGCGGCCCAGCGCATAGCGCGCCACGTACGCGCGCTCGCCATCGGCGATGTTCGCCCACGCGGCCTCGTCGTCGCCGCGGCCGTAATCCAGGCCCACCGACACCACGCGCAGCGTGCCGGGGATCAGCTCGTCCGGACGCGAACGCTTGTCGCCGTGGCGCGCCATCCAGTCCATCGAACCGTACAGGCCCTGCGCCAGCCATTCGCGCAGATAGGCTTCGTCGGCGCCCAGATCGATGTCGCTGATGCCGCAACGCTGGAAGCCGAGCTCGCGCGACAGGCGCTTGATGCGCTGCGCGAGTTCGCGGTAGTCGGGATTGGCGGCCGGGGATTGCACGGCGCCAAGTATAGAATCCAGCCATGAATGAAGGCATGGCGCTTTACGACGTGGACGCGGTGCGCAGTCTCGAGGCGCAGGCCGCCGCGGGATTGGACGGCGACGATTTCATCCTGATGCGGCGTGCCGGCGAGGCCGCGTGGCGCTACGTCCTGCAGCACTGGCCGCAGGCGCAGCGGATCCTGGTGGCCTGCGGGCCGGGCAATAATGGTGGAGACGGCTACGTGCTGGCCCGCCATGCGCTGGCTGCCGGCCGCGAAGTCCGCGTGCTGCACGCGCCGGGACATGCGCCGCGCAGCGGCTTGTGCCTGCGTGCGGAAGCGGAATTCACCGCGGCTGGCGGGCGGGTCGAACCGTTCGATGGCGGCCTGGCCGACACGGATCTGATCGTGGATGCGTTGTTCGGCATCGGCCTGTCGCGCGTGCCGGACGACGATACCGCCGCGTTGATCGCTGCGATAGGTCGCAGCGGCGTCGCCGTGCTTGCGCTGGACGTGCCGAGCGGCATCGATGCGGATCGCGGCACGGCGCCAGGTGCCGCAGTCCGCGCCATGCGTACCTTGCAGTTCATCGCTGCGCATGCCGGCCTGTACACGGGCGATGCGCTCGATCATGCCGGCTCGACCGACGTCGCCGATCTGGACGTGGATACATCCGCTTACGCCGACGGCCGCGCAAGCGCCCGGCTCGTGGCGCGCGACGTCCTGTCGCGATGGCTGCAGCCGCGGCCGCGCAACAGCCACAAGGGCCGCAACGGCCATGTGCTGTGCGTCGGCGGCGACGAAGGCCTGGGCGGCGCGATCGCGTTATGCGCCGAAGCGGCCTTGCGCTGCGGCGCGGGTCTGGTCAGCGCTGCAACCCGTGCAACGCATACCGGCCATCTGCTCGCGCGCAGGCCCGAAATCATGGCGCATGCGGTGGCCACGGCCGCGGAACTGCAAACCTTGCTCGAACGCGCCGATATCGTCGCATTGGGTCCGGGGCTGGGCACGGCAGCGTGGGGAAACCGCTTGTTCGAGGCGGTCATCGACAGCGCAAAGCCCTGCGTCGTCGACGCCGACGCGCTCAATCTGCTGGCGATGTCGCCGCGCGCATTGCCGCAGGCCGTGCTCACGCCGCATCCGGGCGAAGCTGCGCGACTGCTCGCCAGCAAAACCTCGGACGTACAGGGCGACCGTTTCGCCGCCGCGCAGGAACTCGCCGAAAAATTCGCCTGCCCGATCGTGCTCAAAGGCGCGGGCAGCATCGTCGCCGCGCCGGGCGAAACGCCGTACGTGATCGCCGCCGGCAATCCCGGCATGGCCTCCGGCGGCATGGGCGACGTGCTGACCGGCGTGATCGCCGCGCTGCTCGCCCAGGGTTTGCCTGCGTTCGATGCGGCGGCCTGCGGCGCGTTGCTGCATGCGAGCGCAGGCGACGATGCGGCGCGCGAAGGCGAGCGCGGACTGCTGGCTTCCGATCTGTTCCCGGCTTTGCGTAAGCTGGCGAATCCCTGATCGCCGCGCGCCGATGAAAATCTTCCTTGCCGATACCGAGGCGACCGAAACGCTGGGCCGTGCGCTGGCCGCGACGCGACCAGCGAATGCGGTGGTGCATCTGCACGGCGATCTCGGCGCCGGCAAATCGACGCTGGCGCGCGCGATGCTGCGCGCGCTCGGCGTCGTCGGCGCGATCCGCAGCCCGACCTACACGCTGGTCGAGCGTTATCCGCTCGCCGACGGCGGCGAAGCCCTGCATCTGGACCTGTACCGGATCGCCGATGCGGGC
>Ga0193753_10000482_pt1 | contig 39455 bp, 38 predicted proteins | sample H1c2metaG_FD_144925 | JGI IMG/M metagenome (GOLD analysis project Ga0193753, IMG submission 144925) | Soil microbial communities from a riparian zone of the East river system, Colorado, United States - H1c2 | ecosystem: Environmental > Terrestrial > Soil > Riparian zone | place: USA: East...
TTCAGGATGCGGTTGCGCAACAGGATCGCGCGCGCGGCCAGGCTGACCAGCAGCACGAACAGGGTCAGCACCAGCGCGCCGGCCCAGGCCAGCGTCTGCCACGATTCGTAAGGGCTGCCGGCGAACTGGTTCATGACCACGGGCACGCTGGCCATCGGCTGCAGGATGTTGGCGTTCCAGTACTGGTTGCCGAAGGCGGTGAACAGCAGCGGAGCGGTTTCGCCGCTGATCCGCGCCAGCGCCAGCAGGATGCCGGTGACGATACCGGCGGAGGCGCCGCGATACAGCACCTGCACGATCACCTTCCATTGCGGCACGCCCAGCGACAAGGCGGCCTCGCGCATCTGCGAGGGCACCAGCCGCAGCATCTCGTCGGTGGTGCGCACCACCACCGGCAGCACGATGAAGGCCAGCGCCAGCGCGCCGGCCAGCGCCGAGAAATTGCCGCCGGCCTGCATCACCACCATGGTATAGACGAACAGGCCCAGCACGATCGATGGCGCAGACAGCAGGATGTCGTTGACGAAGCGCACCACCGTGCCGGCCTTGCGCGCATTGCCGTATTCGGCCAGCCAGGTGCCGGCGGCGATGCCGAGCGGCGTGCCGATCAGCAGCGCTATGCCGCACATGACCGCCGAGCCGAAGAACGCATTCATCAGGCCGCCTTCTTCCATCGGCGGCGGCGTGTTCTGGCTGAACAGCGCCCAGTCGATGCCGTGTATGCCCTTGGCAACCAGCGTCCACAGGATCCAGGCCAGGAATGCCAGCCCGAATATCGCCGCAGCGCAGGACAGCAACAAGGCGAAGGCATTCAGGATTCTGCGACGGCCATACAGGCGGTCGGCGACGGCGTAGGCGTTGTCCATCAGTTGCCCTCCCGCTTGGACAGCTGCAACAGCATGTAACGTGCGATCGCCAACACGACGAAGGTGACGATGAACAGCACGAAGCCGAGCAGCAACAGCGCCGAACGATAGGTCTCGGTGGCTTCGCCGAAATCGTTGGCGATCAGTGCCGCGATCGTCGTGCCCGGCTCCAGCAGCGAAGGCGACAGCCGCACGGTGTTGCCGACTACGAACGCCACGGCCATGGTTTCGCCGAGCGCGCGGCCCAGGCCCAGGAAGATGCCGCCGATCACGGCCGAGCGCGTGTAGGGCAGCACGATGTCCCAGCTCACTTCCCATTTGGTGGAGCCGAGCGCATACGCCGATTCCTTGAGCCGGGTGGGGACGGTCAGGAACACTTCGCGCATCACCGAAGAGATGAACGGGATCACCATGATCGCCAGCACGAAGCCGGCGGTGAGGATGCCGATGCCCAGCGGCGGTCCCTGGAACAGGATGCCGATGCCCGGAATCGTGCCGAGGTGATCGTTGATCCACGGCGTGATGTATTCGGTCATCACCGGCACCAGCACGAACAGGCCCCACATGCCGTAGATGATCGACGGGATGCCGGCCAGCAGCTCGATGGCGGTGCCGATCGGCCCGCGCAGCCAGCGTGGCGCGACCTCGGTCAGGAACAGGGCGATGCCGAAACTGATCGGCACGCCGATCACCATCGCGATCAGCGCAGTGACGATGGTGCCGTAGATCGGCGCCAGCGCGCCGTACTTGTTCTCGACCGGATTCCATTCCGATGAAAAGAAGAAATGCCAACCCTGGCTAGCGAGGACTTCGCGCCCGCCCCACAACATCGACAAAGCGGCGCTGGCCAGCGCCACCAGCACGAACACCACGGTGGCGGTGAGGGCGTAGCGGAACAGCCGGTCGGCGCGCGCGTCGCGGTGATCGCGGCTGCCAGGCAGGGCGGTGCTGGGGAGGCTTGTAGCGTTCATGGGTCTTTGCGCGCCTGCTTTTTCTGCTCGTCATTCCCGCGGAGGCGGGAACCCGGTGACTTTGTTTTTTGCTTGTTGTACGGGTCGATCAAAAAAATCCAAGGCAGAGTCGCTGGATGACCAGCCTGCGGCTGTTGTGAAGCGCTTTCCCGCTTTCGCGGGTCACTTGAACTCAGCGGCCCAGTAAGCCTCGACCTGCTTCACCAGGTCCGCGGGCAGCGGCACGTAATCCAGCGACTTCGCCTGCGGCTGGCCGTTCTCGAACGCCCATTTGAAGAACGCCAGCGCATCCTTGGAGCGCTGCGCGTCCTTGGGCTGCTTGTGCATCAGGATGAAGTTGGTGGCGGTGATCGGCCACGCGTCCGCGCCCTGGGCGTTGGTGATGACCAGGTTGAAATCCTTCGCGTTCGCCCAGTCGGCGGTGGCCGCCGCGGCCTGGAACGATTCCGCGCTCGGCTGCACGAAGTTGCCGGCCGCATTCTGCAGCGACACGTAGCTCATCTTGTTCTGCAGCGCATAAGCCAGTTCGACGTAGCCGACCGAACCCTTGATCTGCTTCACGTACGAGGCCACGCCCTCGTTGCCCTTGCCGCCGACACCGCCCGGCCATTGCACCGAGGTGCCTTCGCCGACTTTCGACTTCCATTCGGCATTGACCTTGGACAGGTAGTTGGAAAAATTGAAGGTGGTGCCGGAGCCATCGGAGCGGTGCACGATGTTGATCTTGGTGGCTGGCAGCGTCACGCCAGGGTTGGCCGCGGCGATGGCCGGGTCGTTCCAGGCGGCGATCTTGCCCAGGAAGATGTCGCCGAGCAGCGCGCCGGTCAGGCGCAGCTTGCCGGCGTCGATGCCGTCGATGTTGATCACCGGCACCACGCCGCCGATCGCGGACGGGAACTGGCCCAGCCCGGCTTGCGCGAGTTCTTCGGTGGACAGCGGCTTGTCGCTGGAGCCGAAGTCGACCGTGCCCGCCTTGATCTGGGCGATGCCGCCGCCGGAACCGATCGACTGGTAGTTGACCTTGTTGCCGGTCTGCTGGTTGTAGTCGGCGGACCAGCGCGACAGCAGCGGATAGATGAAGGTGGCGCCGGCGCCGGTGATGTTGGCGGCTTTCTGATCGCCGGCCGGTGCTGCGTCGGCGCTGGGCGCCTGACCGTTGCTGGCGGGGGCGGGCGTGTCGTTACCGCCTTTGCAGGCGGCCAGGAGCAGCGAGACCGACAGGGCCAGGACGGCAAAACGGACGGGGGTGGCGTTCATGCGGGGAAAACTCCGTGACGACGGGCCGGCATAGGCTGCCGACGGGATAGCGCTATGAAATGATGTTTTTGTTACATACCGATGACACAGACCCGGAATCGCGCCTGGCCGGGGCCTGGACAGGGTTCCGGGCGAAAAAAAGCGCGGGCCGAAGCCCGCGCAAAAGGGGTATAGCGGATTGAGCGCAGAACTCAGTACGGCATGTTCTGCGTCCAGTAGGCATCGATCTGCTGGACCAGGGCATCGGGCAGCGGCACGTAATCCAGCGCCTTGGCCTGGGCGTCGCCGTTGGCGTACACCCACTTGAAGAATTCCTTGGCGTTCTTGGCGCCGGCAGCATTCTTCGGCTGCTTGTACATCAGGATGAAGTTGGTGGCGGTGATCGGCCAGGAGTTGGCGCCCGGGGCGTTGGTCATGACCAGGTAGAAGTCCTTGGCGTTGGCCCAGTCGGCGCTGGCCGCGGCTGCCGCGAAGGTCTCATCGCTGGGCAGCACGAAGTTGCCGTCGGCGTTCTTCATGCGCGAGTACGACATCTTGTTCTGCAGCGCATACGACAGCTCGACGTAGCCGATGCCGCCCTGGATCTGCTTGACGTAAGCGGCGACGCCTTCGTTGCCCTTGCCGCCGATGCCGGTCGGCCATTTGACCGCGGTGCCTTCGCCGACCTTCGACTTCCATTCTTCGTTGACCTTGGACAGGTAGTTGACGAAGTTGAAGGTGGTGCCCGACCCGTCCGAGCGGTGCACGACGGTGATCTTCTTGTCGGGCAGGTTCACGCCGCCGTTCAGGGCGACGATGGCCGGGTCGTTCCACTTGGTGACTTTGCCCAGGAAGATGTTGCCCAGCGTTTCGCCGTCCAGCTTCAGCGCGCCGGAGGGCACGCCCGGCACGTTGAGCACCGGCACCACGCCGCCGATCACCGACGGAAACTGCGCCAGGCCGAACTTGGCCAGCTCATCGGGCTTCATCGGCGCATCGGACGAACCGAAATCGACCGTGGCGGCCTTGATCTGGGCGATACCGCCGCCGGAGCCGATCGACTGGTAGTTCACTTGCTTGCCGCTGGCCTTGGCGTAGTCGGACGACCACTTCGACATGACCGGGTAGATGAACGAGGCGCCGGCGCCGGTGACGTCGGCGGCGAAGGCGTTGCCTGCGAAGGCGGTCGCCAGCGCGATGGCGGCGACGCGGTACTTGATCGGGTTGAACACGGGTGTGGCTCCTGGAAGGAAGGATGCGGGTCCAGCCCGCACCGTGCGCATTTCATAACGGTTGCGTGACAGTGCGATGTTTGCAACGTGACAGTCGTATGACAGGGTGGGGCGGGCAGCAAAAAAGAAGGCGCGGCTTTCGCCGCGCCTTCTCCTGCCTGTCCACGACGGGGGTTGTGGATGCTTTGCTTACCAGTAGAACTGCGCGCGCGCCTCGATGATGTTCGGGTTGTCGTCGACATTACGACGGACGCCCTCGGCGTTGTTGTACTTCTCCTGGTTGACGGCCACGTAGTTCAGCATGAACTTGAAGTTGGAGCGCCAGTACCAGTTCACGCCCACGGTCCAGGAATCCATTTTGCCGCCGAGGATGCCGTTGACTTTCGGCGCGCCGTCCGGGGTGGCGGGCGGGGCGATGTTGCCATCGTTCAAATCGATGGTGTCGAAGCGCAGGCCCAGCTGCCACAAGCCGGCGCCCGGCTCGTCGGGCAGGTTGGTGACCGGCGTGCCGGACTTGTAGCCCCAGGTCTCGCCGGTGATGTTCCACAGGCCCGAGACGTAGAAGCCGTCGCCGCTGAAATCCTCCAGGCCGCCGTAGCGCTTGACGTCGACGGTCATGTACTCGGCCTGCAGCTTGATCGGGCCGGTGATCCACAGGCCTTCGGCGCCCAGCACGCCGACGCGGTCGGTGCGGTTGCTCAGGCTGTTGGAGCTGGTGAGGCTGCTGCCGGTGTCGACGTAGCGCAAGGCGACCATGTCGGCCATCGGACGGGCGCGCAGGCGGATGCCGTCGGCGTCGGTGTCCTTGTCGCTGTACGAAGCGCCGATGTGGAAGACGCTCCCGGTTTCATTGATCGGAGCCCAGTAACCGCGCAAGCCGTAGCCGCTGCCATGTTCGCGGTTGCGGGTCAGTTCGCGGCCGAAGTAACTGCCGGTGATACCCCAGTTGGCATCGCCGAAGTTGTACTGGGCGCCGACACGGCGTGCGGTGCCCAGGCTGTTGGTGATCGACGACTTGGAGACGAAGTCGTTGTTCTTGGTCGAGGACAGTTCTTCCATGGTCGCGCCGGGCTGCTTGAACTGGCCGAACTGGAGGAAGTGGTTGGCGTCGCCGCCCAACTTGTATTTGATGTTGACGTCCAGGAACTTGTCGTCCTTGGCGTCGTAACCCAGCACCCACTCGATATTGCCCGGGCCCTTGCCCTTCAGCACCAGCTCGGCGCGGCGCAGTTCCTGGAGGTAGTCCTTGCCGTCGCAGTCCGTCGACGTGGAGCAAGGGGGAGCCGAGTCGACGCCGTAGTCGTTCAGATCGGTGTCGAAGCTGTAGAAGTCCGCCTGGACCAGGCCTTCGAAGCTGACTTCGGAATTACCGATCACATCGATGGCGATCTCGGCGTGCGCGGCAGGTGCGGCCAACGCCGCCAACAGGGCGAGGGTCAGGGTGCTCGGGGTAAGTTTCATCGTTAAGGCCCTTCGGGCGTGAGGAGAGACGCCGCGCAGGTTAGGGCGTGAATATTTCGTTGCGATGACAGCCTGTCTTATTTCTGGCTGCCGTGCGTTCTGCGGGGCTCGGTATCGAGCATCGCGGGCCAGTTTGTCCGTGGCATGACCGAAAAATGACGGTTTAGCTTGGCGGCGTCTTGTCGGGGAAATGGCACAAATCCCGCAGGATGCACTGCGGGCAATCGGGCTTGCGCGCCTTGCAGACGTAACGGCCATGCAGGATCAGCCAGTGGTGCGCATCCTGGCGGAATTTCGGCGGCACCACCTTGAGCAGGCGATCCTCGACCTCGCGCACGTTCTTGCCGGGCGCAAGGCCGGTGCGGTTGGCGACGCGGAAGATGTGCGTGTCGACGGCGATGGTCGGCTCGCCGAAGGCGGTGTTGAGCACGACGTTGGCGGTCTTGCGGCCGACGCCGGGCAGGGCCTCGAGCGATTCGCGATCGCGCGGCACTTCGCCGCCATGGCGCTCCAGCAGCAAGCGGCTCATCGCGATCACGTTCGCGGCCTTGGCATTGAACAGGCCAATCGTGGCGATGTGGCCTTTCAGTTTTTCCTCGCCCAGCGCGAGCATCTTCGCTGGGGTGTCGGCGACCGGGTACAGGCGCCGCGTCGCCTTGTTGACGCCGACATCGGTGGCCTGGGCCGACAGGATCACCGCGACCAGCAGCTCGTACGGCGTGCGGTATTCGAGCTCGGTCTTCGGCGCGGGATTCAATTCGGACAGACGCACGAACATCTCGTGGATCTCGGCGGGCGTCATGGCTTTGCTGCGCCGTGCAGGCTTGGCCGCCGGAGCGGGTTTCGAAGGCTTGGCGCCGGCTGTTTTTTTGCGCGCGGCGGGTTTGCGGCTCATTTCGTTTCGCGCCCGGCTGCACGCGCCTTGGCGCGGTCCAGCGCTGCCGCGGCGGCCGTGGGCAATCCGGCAGCTTTTGCGGTTGTCCCCGGTGCCGCTGCGGAACGCTTGGCCAGCAATGCTTCGGCGCGGCGCTGCAGTCGCGCCTGTCTGGCGCGGTAGCGTTCGCGCGCGGCCAATGCGCTCAGGCGCGCGTCGCGCGCATGCCGTACGCGCTCGGCGCACTGCGGCGCGCAGTTCGCGCATGCGGCATGATCGAGCAGTCCCAGTTCGATGGCCTGGTCGATATCGTCGGCGGCCACGGCGGCGGCGATGGCGTGAGCGGCGGCGCCTTGCCGATGGCCGCAACCGCAGACGGCACAGGGGTCTGTCGGTTTCATCGAACGATACGAGATGCTGTCATCCCGAACGAAGTGAGGGAACTGCTGTCCGCTTCCCACCACGTCCAAGCGGTTCCCTCACTGCGTTCGGGATGGCAGAGGTGAAGGTTCGATGGCATGCGAGCATTCCGATACGTCACACGCCCTTGAATTCCGGCTTGCGCTTGTCGAGGAAAGCACGCGTGCCTTCGCGCATGTCGTCGCTGGAGAACACCAGGCCGAACTGCGCCGACTCGTATTCCAAACCTTCCTCGATGCCGCATTCCGCGCCGACGTTGATGCAGTCGATCATGCCGCGCAACGCCAGCGGCGCGGCATTGGCCAGTTGTTCGGCCAGCTTCATCGTTTCGGCTTCCAATTCCGCGGCAGGCACCACGCGGTTGACGATGCCCAACTGCAACGCGCGCGCCGCATCGATCGGCGCACCGGTCAGGCACAGCTCGAGCGCCGCAGCACGCCCCGCCAATCGCAGCAACCGCTGGCTGCCGCCGAAACCCGGGATCAGTCCCAAATTGATTTCCGGCTGGCCGACTTTCACGTGATCGGCGGCCACGCGCAGATGGCAGCACATCGCCAGCTCCAGCCCGCCGCCGAGCGCGAAGCCATTGACCATCGCGATCACCGGTTTCGGCATTTTTTCGACGCGGCGCATCATGCGCTGGCCGCGCAGCGAGAAATCGCGGCCCTGCACGGCGCTCAGGCCGGACATCTCGGCGATATCGGCACCGGCGACGAACGCTTTCGGCCCGGCGCCGGTCAGCACCACCACGCGTACGCCGGCATCCTGGGCCGCGTCGTCGAACGCCGCGTGCAGCGCGTCCAGCGTGGCCGCGTTGAGCGCATTCAACTTGTCGGGGCGGTTGACGGTGACCACGCGCACGGCGCCGCGGTCGGCCAGGATCAGCGGGGATTCGGACATGCTCTAACTCGGTTGGAGAAGGGAATGAGGGGCCGGGGCCTGCGGCGGAGGAACTTAACCCGTCCGGGACGGTCATAGGGTGCCTGTCAGTGGCGGTTAAGCCACTGCGCAGGTATCCTACCGCGTTCTATTGGGGCGGTCTGACCGCCCCGCGCCATTTGCAGGCCCAATCCTGGAGGAATCGCTGCATGAAGTTGCGTTTGTTAGCCACCGCGTTTGCGGCCCTGATCCTGACAGCCGGTGCCGCCAGCGCCCAGGACACGACGTCCGAGAAAGGCAAATTGAGCTATTACTTCGGTTACGACTTCGGTCGCAGCCTGGCCGAATCCGGCGAGCAGATCGACGTGAATACGTTGACCAAGGCCGTGCAGGACGGCTTCGCCAAGAAGCAGCCGGCAGTGGCCATCGACCAACTGCGCCCGGCCGTCGAAGCCTTCCAGAAGCGCCAGCAGGCCAAGGCCGCGCAGGCCAAGGCCGCCTTCGACAAGGACGCTGCCGCCAACAAGACCAAGAGCGACCAGTTCCTGGCCCAGAACAAGGCCAAGACCGGCGTGAAGTCGCTGCCCAGCGGCGTGCAGTACCGCATCATCGAAAACGGCACCGGCGCCAAGCCGACCACGGCCAATACCGTGGGCCTGGAAGTCGCCGGCCCGTTCCCCTTCGGCCAGCGTCCGACCGACCCGACCCAGGGCAAGCCGCAGACCGTGCCCAGCGTCAAGCTGAGCGAAGTCGACATGCAGGCGATGCGCGAAGTGCTGCAGCAGATGCCGGCCGGCTCCAAGTGGGAAGTGGTGCTGCCGCCTGACAAGGCTTTCGGGGCCGATCCGCGCAGCGGTTTTCCGCCCAACGTGGCGGTGGCCTTTGAGGTCAAGCTGCTTAGCGTGAAGTGATTTTCGGCTGAAGCCGGATCCAGCAAGTCCCGTTACGCCGGCTCAACGCCGGCGTAACTTTTTGTAGGGCGGCTTTTGGCAGGAGCGGCTTTAGCCGCGAGCTTCTGCTGTTCTTCCCCCTTTGGAAAAGGGGGATTGAGGGGGCGAAGGCAGCCGCTTACAAGCCGAAGGCTTGTGGCTGACTGAGCGCCTTCGCGTAAGCGAAGGCCGGGAATCGCGCAGCGATTTGCTCCTTGCGGTTGCTTCAAAGGCAAGGTCAAGAGCAAATTCCCCGTGGCTCCCTTTTTCAAAGGGGGCAACAGCAAAAAGTCAAAAAAGCTCGCGGCTAAAGCCGCCCCCACAAATCGGCGATAATTCGAACCGATGACGTTCGCAATCCCGCCCACCGTTTACCGCGCTGTTCTGAGTCCGTGCACCGGCGTGTGCACCATCGACACGTATGGCTTGTGCGGAGGCTGCCATCGCACCTTGGACGAGATCGCGCGCTGGAGCGTGATGGGCGATGCGGAACGCCTGCGCCTGATCGAAACCGTGCTGCCCGGGCGCGAACGCCGCGGCCACGAATCCGCATGAAGTTTCCGATCGACGGGTTTCCGATCGACGAAGGCCGCCTGCGACGGGCGCTGCATCCGCTTGCCGAGTTGCCGACGGCGCCGGGCTGGAACACCGAGGAACTGCACGATCTGCTGCCGCGCGATGCCGCCAGCGTCGAGGCCGCCGTGCTGGTCGGCCTGGTGCCGCGCGATGGCGGCCTCAACGTAGTACTGACACGCCGCACCGATGCCTTGCGCCAGCACGCCGGGCAGGTGAGTTTTCCCGGCGGGCGCATCGAAGCCGACGATGCGGATCCGGTCGCCGCGGCCTTGCGTGAAGCGCAGGAAGAAGTCGGCCTGCCGCCGCAGCTGGCGACGCCGTGGGGTTATCTGGATCCGCTGTCGACGATCACCGGTTATCGGGTGTTGCCGGTAGTCGCCGGCATCGATCCCGGTTTCGTCGCCAAGCCCGATCCCGATGAAGTCGCCGAAGTGTTCGAGGTGCCGCTCGATTACCTGATGACGCCGGACAACCTGGCGCGCATCGACATCGAATACCGCGGCCGCCCGCGTCACGTGCTTGAGTACCGCAGCTACGAGCACGCACCGGATCAGCGCATCTGGGGCGCGACGGCATCGATCCTGTTCAACCTGCGGCAACGTCTGGAGAACGCGCCATGACCGGATGGGCCACGCTCGTGCAAGCGGAAACCTTGGCCGATGCGCTCGGGCGCGACGATCTCGTCGTCGTCGATTGCCGTTTCACGCTGGCCGATCCGGCCGCTGGCGAACGCGCATACGCGCAGTCGCATCTGCCCGGTGCGGTGTACGCGCACCTGGATCGCGACCTGTCCGATCACGGCAAGCACGGACAAGGCCGTCATCCTTGGCCGGAAGCCACGGATTTCACCGCCAGAGTCGGCGCCTGGGGCATCTCTCCGCAGACCCAGGTCGTGGCTTACGACGATGGCGACGGCGCTTATGCGGCCAGGCTGTGGTTCCTGCTGCGTACGCTGGGTCACGAGCGCGTCGCCGCGCTCGATGGCGGCTGGAAGCGTTGGACGGCGCTCGGATTGCCGGTAGAAACGGAAACCCGCACGCGGGCGCCAGCCCGTTACGAAGCTTCATTCGACGCGGACCAACTACTCGACGCAACACAGGTACAGGCGCATCTCGACGGCGGCGGCGTGCTGGTCGACGTACGCGCCGCGGAGCGTTTCCGCGGCGAAGTCGAGCCGCTCGATCGCGTCGCCGGGCACGTGCCCGGCGCGCGCAACCGGCCTTATGCGCTGAATTCCGCGGAAGGCCGTTTCAAATCGCGGGAGCAGCTGGCGGAGGAATTCCGCGAATGGCTGCAAGGTCGCGATCCGCGCGACGTGGTGGCGATGTGCGGCTCCGGCGTGACCGCCTGCCATCATCTGCTGGCGATGGCGCATGCCGGGCTGCCTGGCGCGAAATTGTTCACCGGCTCATGGAGCGGGTGGATCGGCGATCCGGCGCGGCCGATTGCCAAGGGCCCGTAATCGTCCGCAGCGATTTTTGTTCTGTAGAGCGGAGCTTGTTCCGCTGCTCTTGATTTTCGTAGGTGCGAATTCATTCGCACGCTTTTTCGGCCAGGATCAAGAGCGTGCGAATAAATTCGCACCTACCTAAAGCAGCGGAGCAAGCTCCGCTCTACAGAGACGGGCGCCCGCCCGGCTTCACGGTCCGCTCGACGACGGCCGGATTCCGCGCCAGCGCGTCGCCTGTACGCGTCGGCCGCTTCTGCAGATCGCCGCCGCAGTTCGGACAGCGACCATGCAGCGTGCGCGCATCGCAATCGGCGCAGAAAGTGCACTCGAACGAACAGATCAGCGCATCGCCCGCTCCGGGCGCGAGATCGCGTCCGCAGCATTCGCAGCAAGGCCGCATCTGCAGCATCGTCATTTGCCCAGCTTGGCGACCAGCGCGCGCAGGCCGGCCTGGGTATCCGGTTCGCTCCAGGCATCGATGAAGCGGTCGAGCTGGATCAGGTCCGGATGCAAGGCCGCGACCAGGTCCGCGCGCGCCAGCGCACGCGTGGTCAGCATCGGCGTGCGCGGCAATGGCAGCAGTTCTTCCAGCCAGACCCGTGCGCGCGTGGCGACGTGATCCACATCGACCAGTTCGTCGACCAGCCCGATCGCCAGCGCGCGTTCGGCATCGACCAGTTCTCCCGCCACCAGCAGGCGCTCGGCGCGGTAGGTGCCGACCACGCGCCGCATCAGCCGCTGGATGCCTTCCGGCGCGGCCAGGCCCACCTGGGTTTCGTTGAGGCCGATGCGGAACGGGCCCGACGCCATCACCCGGTAGTCGCAGCACAGCGCCAGCACGCAACCGCCGGCGGGCGCGTGACCGGCGATGGCGGCGACGACGGGTACCGGGCATTCGGCCAGCGCGCGCGCGGCAGCGAAGAACGTTTCCCATGCGGCCATCAGCTCGGCGCGCGACGGCAGCGTCAGCAGGTGCGGCACGTCCAGCCCCGCCGAGAACACTTTCGGTCCGCCGCTCAGGATCAGGCCGTGCACGCCTTGCGCCACGGCATCGTCGATCGCCGTGCGCAGCGCAGCGCACAGTTCCGGATTGAGCGCGTTGACGGGTGCGCGCGCCAGGCGGATTTCGCGGATGGCGCCGTGGTCGGTGGTTGCGATGGTGGGGGTCATGGATTCAGGCAGGGCGGAGGTTGGCCGTTATCATAGGCGCATGAAGAGAATTTCCGTGGTCCTGCCCCTTTTCCTCGTTGCCTTGTGCGGCCCGGCCGCCGCCCGTGATTGCGCGCCGCAGGTGCGCGATGCCTGGATCCGGCTGATCCCCGGCGGCATGCCGATGCAGGCCGGTTTCGGGCGCATCGAGAACCGCTGCCCGAATCCGGTCACCGTCGTGTCGGCCAGCAGTCCCGCCTACGGCAGCGTCGAGCTGCACGAGACCCGCATCGTCGACGGCGTCAGCCGGATGCGCGCGGTGCCGGCGCTGCGCATCGCAGCCGATGGCAACGCAACGCTGAAGCCCGGCGGCTTGCACCTGATGCTGATGCAGCCGCACGCGCAGTTGAAGGAAGGCAGCAAGGTGGCCGTGGAGTTCACGCTTTCCGACGGACGCAAGGTGCTCGGCGAATTCCAGGTGCGCAATCCCGCAGCCCTGTAGAGTCGAGCTTGCCAGACTGCTCCTTGTAGGTGCGAATTTATTCGCACGCTCTTCGCTGCGGAAACGATGGTCTCACAGGGCAAAAAAAGCGTGCGAATAAATTCGCACCTACGAAAGCGTCAGCCCTGCGAAGCGCGACGCACCGGCTCTGGCAGCGGCGTCGGACGCCCGCTGGCGCGATCGATCCACACCATCACCACATGCCCGTCGGCGTACAGGATCGCGCCGTCCTCGCTCATGATGCGATGGCCCAGCGTCACGCTGGTGTTGCCGACGCGTTCGGCGAACAGTTCCACGACCACGCCGGCCGGATACGGAATCGGCTGCCGGTAGTTGATCTGCACCGCGGCCAGCAATGGCGCGATCTTGTCCGTCACCCATTCCTCGCCGAGCGAATCGAACCAGCGGATCCGCGCTTCCTCGAGATAAGTGAGGAAGTTGGAGTTGTTGACGTGGTTGAACGCGTCCAGATCGCGCCAGCGCAGCGCGATCGGCATCGTGAACAGGATCTTCTCGTTGTCCAGGCTCATGCGGCGGATTTCCTGCGCGCCGGCTTGCTGTCCATGCCCAGCGTCTTGGCCAGGAACTGGCCGGTGTGCGACTGCGGCATCGCCGCCACTTCTTCCGGCGTGCCGACAGCGATGATCTGGCCGCCGCGATGGCCGCCTTCCGGGCCGAGATCGATCACCCAGTCGGCGGTCTTGATCACGTCCAGGTTGTGCTCGATCACCACGATGGTGTTGCCGTCGTCGCGCAGCTTGTGCAGCACCGCGAGCAGATGCTCGATGTCGTGGAAGTGCAGGCCGGTGGTCGGCTCGTCGAGGATGTACAGCGTGCGCCCGGTGTCGCGGCGCGACAGCTCTTTCGACAGCTTGACGCGCTGCGCCTCGCCGCCGGACAGCGTGGTCGCGGGCTGGCCGAGCTTGATGTAGCTCAGGCCGACATCGAGCAGCGTCTCCAGCTTGCGCGCGATGCTCGGCACCGGCTCGAACAGCTTCAGCGCGTCCTCGACCGTCATGTCCAGCACATCGTGGATGCTGAAGCCCTTGTAGAGGATCTCCAGCGTCTCGCGGTTGTAGCGCTTGCCGTGGCAGACGTCGCAGGGCACGTACACGTCCGGCAGGAAGTGCATCTCGACCTTGATCAGGCCGTCGCCCTGGCAGGCCTCGCAGCGTCCGCCGCGCACGTTGAAGCTGAAACGGCCCGGCGAATAGCCGCGCGCGCGCGATTCCGGGACCTGCGCGAACAGTTCGCGCAGCGGCGTGAACAACCCGGTGTAGGTCGCCGGATTGGAACGCGGCGTGCGGCCGATCGGCGACTGGTCGATGTCGACGACCTTGTCGAACAGGTCCAGCCCTTTCACCTCGCGATGCGGCGCCGGCTTGTGCGAGGCGCCGTTGATCTCGTTGGCGGCCAGCGCGTACAGCGTGTCGTTGATCAGCGTCGACTTGCCGGAACCGGACACGCCGGTGATCGCGGTGAACAGCCCGGCCGGGATCTCGACATCGACGTCCTTCAGGTTGTTGCCGCTGGCGCCCTGCAGCTTCAGCATCATCTTCTTGTTGGCCTTGTGCCGCTGCTTGGGCACTTCGATGCGCTTCTTGCCGCTGAGGTACTGTCCGGTGAGCGAGCGCGGCGCCTTCAGCACGTCGGCGTAGGAGCCTTGCGCGACGATCTCGCCGCCGTGGACGCCGGCGCCGGGGCCGATATCGACGATGTGGTCGGCGAGGCGGATCGCCTCCTCGTCGTGCTCGACCACGATCACGGTGTTGCCGAGGTCGCGCAGCCGCGTCAGCGTGCCGAGCAGGCGCTCGTTGTCGCGCTGGTGCAGGCCGATCGACGGTTCGTCGAGCACGTACATCACGCCGACCAGGCCGGCGCCGATCTGCGAGGCCAGGCGGATGCGCTGCGCTTCGCCGCCCGACAGCGTGTCGGCCTTGCGCTCCAGGGTGAGGTAATCCAGGCCGACGTCGACCAGGAAGCTGAGCCGCTCGCGGATTTCCTTGACGATCTTGGTCGCGATCTCGCCGCGCCAGCCGGGCAGGGCGAGCTGTCCGAAGAAGGACAAGGCTTCGTCGATCGGCAGCACCACGATGTCGGGCAGCGGCTTGTCGGCGACGAACACGTTGCGCGCGGACTTGTTCAGCCGCGCGCCGCCGCATTCGGGACAAGGCCGTTCGCTGATGTACTTGGCGAGCTCCTCGCGCACCGCCGAAGATTCGGTCTCGCGGTAACGCCGCTCCAGGTTCGGCACGATGCCTTCGAATTTGTGCTTGCGCTGGGTGCGGCCGCCGGAATCGGTGATGTAACTGAAAGTAAGGACTTCCTTGCCGCTGCCGTACAGCACGGCCTGCTGCGAGTCATTCGGCAGGTCCTGCCACGGCGTATCGACGCTGAAGCGGAAATGCTTGGCCAGCGACTGGATCAGCTGGAAGTAATAGGCGTTGCGCCGATCCCAGCCGCGCACCGCGCCGGCGGCCAGCGACAGTTCCGGATGCACGACCACGCGCGCCGGATCGAAGAACTGGCTCACGCCCAGGCCGTCGCAGCCCGTGCACGCGCCTACCGGCGAGTTGAACGAGAACAGGCGCGGCTCGAGCTCCGGCAGCGAGTAGTCGCAGACCGGGCAGCTGTATTTGGACGAGAACAGCAGCGGCGCATGCTTGTCGTCGTCGAGCGATTGCACGGTGGCCATGCCGTCGCCGAGCTTGATCGCGGTTTCGAACGACTCGGTCAGGCGCTGCTTGATGTCGTCGCGCACCTTGAAGCGGTCGATCACCGCTTCGATGGTGTGCTTCTGGCGCAGCGCCAGCGTCGGCAGCGCATCCATCTCGTACAGCGCCCCGTCCACGCGCACGCGCACGAAGCCCTGCGCGCGAAGCTGTTCGAAGATCTGCGCATGCTCGCCCTTGCGCTCGCGCACCACCGGCGCGAGCATCATCCAGCGGTGCTCGGCGATCTTGGCGTCGTTGCCGAGCTGCAGCACCTGGTCGACCATCTGGCTGACGGTCTGCGCTTCCAGCGCATAGCCATGGTCGGGGCAGCGCGGCAGGCCGACGCGGGCGTAGAGCAGGCGCAGGTAATCGTAGATCTCGGTGATGGTGCCGACGGTCGAGCGCGGGTTGTGCGAGGTCGACTTCTGCTCGATCGATATCGCCGGACTCAGGCCCTCGATGTGGTCGACGTCCGGCTTCTCCATCACGCTCAGGAACTGGCGCGCGTAGGCCGACAGCGACTCCACGTAGCGACGCTGGCCCTCGGCGTAGATCGTGTCGAAGGCGAGCGATGACTTGCCGGAACCGGACAGGCCGGTGATCACGATCAGGCGATCGCGCGGCAGGTCCAGGTCCAGGTTCTTCAGGTTGTGGGTACGTGCTCCGCGGATGCGGATGGTGTCCATCGCCATCGAAAAGGGGTCCAGCAAGTGGGTAAAGCCCCGGGCGGGGCTTGCGCAGGGGTGCGCGGTCAACAGGGGAGCGTAACGAGCCTACGATTTGGGGGCAAATCGCCGGATTGCCAGCCTCGCATTGCGGCGTCTCAGTCCCTGCGACTGGGCCGGTTAAGCCCCTCTCCCCTCGGGAGAGGGGTTGGGGTGAGGGTTCGGCGAAGCGAGGTCGCCTCAAACCCGCCGTGGGCTGATGACCGACATCGCGACCTGACGCCAGAGACCACTCCGCCGAACCCTCATCCGCCCTCTGGCACCCCAGATCAAGTCTGGGGCAAGCTCTTCTCCCGGAGAGAGAAGGAAAAGCCCGCCGGCAACAAGGGGTGGGGAGGGCGGGACGGCCGTGGAGTAGGTTGACGCTAACTCTATGAATCCCCTACAATTCCGCTTCTGTCCGCCCTCGAAGGCAGGCAGCGACCACAATAACTACAGAGGAAGTCTGGTCATGTACGCAGTTCTAGTCACCGGCGGTAAGCAATACCGCGTGATGAAGGGCGAGACGATTCGCGTCGAGAAGCTCGAGGTCGAAGCCGGCAATGAGATCAAGTTCGATCAGATCCTGATGCTCGGCGACGGCGAAGGCGTCACGCTCGGCGACGCGCTCAAGGGCGCCATCGTTTCCGCCACCGTGAAGGCTCACGGCCGCGCCGATAAGGTGCGCATCGTCAAGTTCCGTCGCCGCAAGCACCATCGCAAGCAGATGGGCCACCGGCAGCATTACACCGAAATCGAGATCACCGGCATTGCCGGTGGCGACAAGAAGTAAGGAGAAGCCGCCATGGCACATAAAAAGGGCGTAGGTTCCAGCCGCAACGGTCGCGACTCCAACCCCAAGTATTTGGGCGTGAAGATATTCGGCGGCCAGGCTATCGATGCCGGCAACATCATCGTGCGTCAGCGCGGTACCCAGTTCCATCCGGGTACCAACGTCGGCCTGGGCCGCGACCACACGCTGTTCGCGCTGGTCGACGGCAAGGTCGAGTTCGCGGTCAAGGGTCCGAAGAAGCGCCGCACCGTTAGCGTGGTCGCTGGCGAGTAATATCGCCTGCGCTGCGACGAAGCCCCGCCGCGCGCGGGGCTTTTCGTTTTTGGCTTGTTTTCGGGCATAGGACCCGACATCGTCATTATTCGACTGGCGAAGGTTGTTCTTCCCCCTTTGCAAAAGGGGGATTGAGGGGGATTTGCTTTTGCTGTTGCTTGTAGGGGCAAAGCCAAAAGCAAATCCCCCCGACCCCCTTTTTCAAAGGGGGCAAAAGCACTAGCTTTCCCGATTCCCGATTCCCGATTCCCGATTCCCGAGCAAAATGAAACTCGTCGACGAAGCCGAAATCCAAGTCATCGCAGGCAACGGCGGCAACGGCTGCATCGGTTTCCGCCGCGAGAAATTCATCCCGCTCGGCGGCCCTGACGGCGGCGACGGCGGCGAGGGCGGCAGCGTCTGGCTGGTCGCCGACGAGAACCTCAACACGCTGGTCGATTTCCGCCACCAGAAGGTGTTCCGCGCCCAGCGCGGCGAGAACGGCATGGGCCAGCAGCGCTACGGCAAGGCCGGCGACGACATCCTGATCCGCGTACCGGTCGGCACCGCCATCACCAACGTCGGCACCGACGAGCTGATCGGCGACCTGACCGAGCATGGCAATCGCCTGCTGGTGGCCAAGGGCGGCAAGGGCGGCCTCGGCAACATGCACTTCAAAAGCTCGACCAACCGTTCGCCGCGACGCGCGACGGACGGCGAGGAGGGCGAGCAGCGCGAGCTGATGCTGGAGCTGAAGCTGCTGGCCGACGTCGGCCTGCTCGGCTTCCCGAATGCCGGCAAGAGCACGCTGATCCGCGCCGTGTCGGCGGCCACGCCGAAGGTGGCGGACTATCCGTTCACCACGCTGTATCCGAACCTGGGCGTGGTCAGCGTGGAGCTGGGCCGCAGTTTCGTGATCGCCGACATTCCGGGCCTGATCGAAGGCGCCGCCGATGGCGCCGGGCTGGGCGCGTTATTCCTGCGCCATATCCAGCGCACGCGGCTGCTGTTGCACCTGGTGGAAATCGAACCGCTGGACGGCGGCGACGCGGTCGACCAGGTTCGCGCCATCGAGCGCGAACTGGGACGCTTCGACGCCGACCTGATGCAGAAGCCGCGCTGGCTGCTGCTCAACAAGGCCGACCTGCTGCCGGCCGAAGACGCCAAGGCCCAGGCCGAGCGCATCGTCGCCGGGCTCGGCTGGCAGGCGCCGTGGTTCGTGATCTCGGGGCTTGCGCACGAAGGTACGCGCGCAGTGATGCTGCAGGTGCAGGCTTTCCTCGACGAATTGAACCGGGTCGAGGCGGAAGCGCGGGAAGAGGCCGATGGCGCCTGAGCCGCGGCTCGTCCCATCCGCTTTCGTAGGTGCGAATTTATTCGCACGCTCTTTGCCGGCGCCGGAAAAGCGTGCGAATAAATTCGCACCTGCGAAAATCAAAGCAACAAAAAACCCGGCCGAGGCCGGGTTTTCAGATAAGGCCGTGAATCTGGCCTCAGGCAGCCTTGAGCGCCTTGATGCGGGCGATCAGGCGGCTCTTGTGGCGGGCGGCCTTGTTCTTGTGGATCAGGCCGCGCGCGGCGAAGCGATCCAGGATCGGCTGCGCGGTAGCGAAGGCGGCCTGGGCGCCGGCGGCGTCGTTGGTCTCGAGCGCTTTCAGCACTTTCTTGACGGCGGTGCGCAGCATCGAACGCTGGCCGGTGTTGCGCAGATTGCGCACGACGGCCTGCTTGGCGCGCTTCTTGGCGGATTTGATATTGGCCACGATGGGATCCTGGAAACTGGGGTTGGGGCGGTGACTGGAACAAACGAGCCGGAAATTATGGGGGATTCAGGGACTTGGGTCAACCAGCCGGCCACGGCTTTCGTAGGAGCGGCTTCGGCCGCGAGCTCTTCAAGGTCGCGATGCAAGCCACAAGAGCTCGCGGCTGAAGCCACTCCTACGAAGAGCCGCCGCTCGCCCGGAGGTTGCCGATGAGCGCTCCCGATCCGGCCGCTGCCGTCCCCCGCAAGTCCGGCCTGCTGCGCTCGACGGCGGTGTTCAGCGCCATGACCTTCCTGTCCCGGGTCTCGGGGCTGGTCCGGGACCAGGTCTATGCGGCGGTGTTCGGCGCCAGTCCGGCGATGGACGCCTTCGTGGTGGCCTTCCGCATCCCCAATTTCATGCGGCGGCTGTCGGCGGAGGGCTCGTTCTCGATGGCCTTCGTGCCGGTGCTGGCCGAATACAAGGAAAAGCACGGCCAGGCCGAGGTCAAGGCGCTGGTCGACCGGGTTGCCGGCACGCTGACCGCGGTACTGCTGGTGCTGACCGCGGCGGCCGTGCTGGCGGCGCCCTGGATCATGCCGGTGTTCGCGCCGGGCTTCGGCGCCGATACCGAGCAGGGCCGGCTGGCGGCGGAGATGCTGCGCATCACCTTCCCGTATGCGCTGTTCATCTCGCTGGCGTCGCTGGCTGGCGGCATCCTCAACAGCTACCAGCGTTTCGCGATACCGGCGCTGTCGCCGGTGCTGATGAACCTGTCGATGATCGCGGCCGCGCTGTGCCTGGCGCCGCTGATGGACGAGCCGGTGCTGGCCCTGGCCTGGGGCGTGTTCGCGGCCGGCATCCTGCAGCTCGTTTTCCAGTTGCCTGCGCTGGCGCGGCTGGGGCTGCTGCCGCGGCCGCGGCTGGGCTTTTCGCACCCCGGCGTGCGCAAGATCATGAGGCTGATGGTGCCGACGCTGTTCGGTTCGTCGGTCGCCCAGGTCAACCTGCTGCTGAACACGATCGTGGCGTCGTTCCTGGTCGGCGGCAGCGTGACCTGGCTGTACTACACCGACCGTCTGCTCGAATTCCCGCTGGGCATGTTCGGCGTGGCCATCGGCACGGTGATCCTGCCGCACCTGTCCGGGCGCCACTCGGCCACCGATCCGCAGGGTTTTTCGAAGGCGCTCGAACAGGTGCGGCAGGAGTGCCTGCTGATTGGCGTGCCGGCGTGCCTGGGGCTGATCCTGTGCGCCGAAGCGCTGATCGCCACGTTGTTCCAGCACGGCAACTTCAGCGCGCACGACACGCAGATGAGCCGGCTGAGCCTGATGGCGCAATCGATCGCCGTGCCGGCTTTCCTGCTGGTGAAAGTGCTGGCGCCGGCGTTCTATTCGCGCCAGGACACGAAGACGCCGGTGAAGTCGGCGGTGGTGTCGGTGATAGCGAACGCGGTATTCACGGTGTCGCTGCTGCTGGGCCTGCTGTACCTGACCGATGCCGGCAGGTCGGCGCTGGCGGCGGCCGGCGGGCATCTGTTCGATGCGCTCGGCCACGTTCCCGGCGCGCACGCCTGCCTGGCGCTGGCGATCGCGCTGGCCGGGTGGCTCAATGCGGTGCAGTTGTGGTGGTATCTGCGCCGGGTCGGCGTCTACGAAAGGCAGCCGGGCTGGGGACGTTTCCTGCGGCAATTGGCGGTGGCGGGCATCGGCATGGTCGTGGTCGTGCTCGCGCTGCTGATTTTCTGGCAAGGCTGGACCGCTTGGCCGTGGTGGGAACGGGTCTGGAAGCTGGCCGTCGTGGTCGGCAGCGGCGCAGCGGTCTATGCGGCTTTGCTGTGGCTACAAGGCATCCGGCCGCGCCACCTGAGGCACTGATTGCTGCACCGCAGCTATACTGCGGGATCAAGCTTCGCCGGCTGGCGCAGAAAATGCGGGCGGGCTGAATCCACGAAAGAGAACTGATGAGCAGGCTGTTTCGCGACGTCGATGGCGGGTCCTTGTATCCGCAGGGAAGCGTGGTCTGCATCGGCGCCTTCGATGGCCTGCACCTCGGCCACCGTGCGCTGGTGCGCCATGCCGTCACGCGTGCCCGTGCGCTGGACGTACCTGCGGTCGCATTGAGCTTCGAGCCGCTGCCGCGCGAATTCTTCGCTGCCGGCGCCAAGCCGCCGCGGCTGATGCTGCCGCGTGCCAGGATCGAAGGCCTGCGCGATCTCGGTGCCGACGGCATCGGTTTGCTGCCTTTCGATGCGCGCCTGGCGGCGATGAGCGCCGAGGATTTCGTGCGCGACGTACTGGTAGGCCGGCTCGCAGCGCGCGAGGTCTGGGTCGGCCCGGAATTCCGCTTCGGCCACAAGCGCGGCGGCGATATGGCGACGTTGCGCCGATTAGGCTCGCATCTGAATTTTGAAGCGGGCGAAATCGCCCCGGTACTGCTGGACGGCGAACGCGTCTCCAGCACCCGCATCCGGCAGGCGCTGGGCGACGGCGACTTCGCGCAATCCGCACGCTTGCTGGGACGTCCGTACGCGATCTCCGGCCATGTGGTGCGCGGCAAGCGACTCGGTCGCACGCTCGGCTATCCGACCGCCAACCTCCGCTTCGGCGGCAAGACGCCGGCGTTCTTCGGCGTCCATGCGGCGTGGGTGCATGGCATCGATGCAGCGCCGCTGCCGGCGGTATCCAGTTTCGGCACGCGCCCGACCGTGGACGGCGTGGAACCCTTGCTCGAAGCGCATCTGTTCGACTTCGACGGCGATCTGTACGGCCGCCGCATCGAAGTGGAATTCGTCGCCAAGCTGCGCGACGAAGAGAAATTCCCCGATTTGCCCGCGCTGGTCGCGCAGATGAACCGCGATGCGGTGCAGGCGCGAGCCATCCTCCAACGGCAAGAAAAACAGCAGGCCTACGCGTGACAGCCGACTCCAAAGACAACGCCAGCAAAGACAACGCCGACAGCAACCGCTACAAGGCGACGATCCACTTGCCGGCGACGGATTTTCCGATGCGCGGCGACCTGCCCAAGCGCGAGCCGCAGACATTGGCGCGCTGGCAGTCGGAGGATATCTACAAGCGCATCCGCGAGAAAACTTCCGGCCGTGAGCGCAGTTTCGTGCTGCACGACGGCCCGCCGTACGCGAACGGTTCGATCCACATCGGCCACGCGGTCAACAAAGTGCTCAAGGACATGGTGGTCAAGTCGAAGCTGATGGCTGGCTTCGATGCGCCTTACGTGCCCGGCTGGGATTGCCACGGCCTGCCGATCGAGCATGCGGTCGAGAAGAAATACGGCAAGGCCGGCGACAAGCTCGACGCCGCTGCGTTCCGTGCCAAGTGCCGCGAATACGCCGCTGAGCAGATCGAGGGCCAACGCCGCGATTTCAAGCGGCTGGGCGTGATCGGCGACTGGAACAACCCGTACCGCACGATGGATTTCCGTTACGAGGCGGACATGCTGCGCGCGCTGGCGAAAATCGTCGAACGCGGCCATGTGACGCGCGGCTTCAAGCCGGTGCATTGGTGCTTCGACTGCCAGTCGGCGCTGGCCGAGGCGGAAATCGAATACCAGGACAAGCAGTCGCCGGCCGTGGACATCGCTTACGCCGCCAAGCAACCGCAGACCCTGGCTTCGGCATTCGGCGCGGCGCTGGAAGAGGGCATCGGCATCGCGATACCGATCTGGACCACCACGCCGTGGACGATCCCGGCGAGCCTTGCGGTGACGCTGGGCGCGGACCTGGATTACGTGCTGGTCGAAGGACCGCCGCGCGACGGACGCCGGCAATGGCTGGTGCTGGCCGAAGCGCTGGCGCAGAAGGCGCTGTCGCGTTACGGCGTGGATGACGTCGTCGTGCATGGCCGCGTCAAGGGCGCCGAACTGGAAGGCCAGCGCCTGCGCCACCCGTTCTACGACGAACGCGACATCCCCGTGCTGCTCGGCGAGCATGTCTCGGACGAGGAGGGCACCGGTGCCGTGCATACCGCACCCGGTCACGGCCAGGAAGACTTCGTCGTCAGCCAGCGCTACGGCCTGATCGAAAAATACACGGCCGCGCAGCTGAATCCGGTCGATTCGCGCGGCGTATACCTGCCGTCGACGCCGCCTGCCGGCGATAGCGCGCTGGCGGGCATGCACATCTGGAAAGCCAACGACACGATCATCGAAGCCTTGCGCGGCAACGGTTCGTTGCTGGCGCATTCGATCCTCTCGCACAGCTATCCGCATTGCTGGCGTCACAAGACGCCGGTCGTGTTCCGCGCCACGCCGCAATGGTTCATCTCGATGGAACAGGCGGGCCTGCGCCATCGAGATGAACCATCGATCGGCAAGGTCGGCTGGATCCCGGACTGGGGCGAGGCGCGCATCTACGGCATGGTCGAAGGTCGGCCGGACTGGACCATTTCGCGTCAGCGTTACTGGGGCGTGCCGATCGCGCTGTTCTTCGACCGCGAAAACGGCGAGCCGCATCCGGATTCGCCGGCGCTGATGCGCCAGGTCGCGGACCGCGTCGAAAAGGAAGGCGTCGATGCCTGGTATTCGCTCGACGCGAAAGAATTGCTCGGCGAGGACGCATCGCGTTACGAAAAGGTCACCGACATCCTCGATGTCTGGTTCGATTCCGGCGTGACCCACGAATGCGTGCTGGCGCAGCGTCCGCAGGATGGCCTGCGCAAGCCCGCGGACCTGTATCTGGAAGGTTCAGACCAGCATCGCGGCTGGTTCCAGTCCTCGTTGCTGACCGGCGTGGCGATCGATGGCGTCGCGCCTTACCGACAGGTGCTGACGCACGGCTTCGCGGTCGACGCCGACGGACGCAAGATGTCCAAGTCGCTCGGCAACGTGGTCGAGCCGCAGAAGGTGATCGATGCGATGGGCGCCGATGTGCTGCGGCTGTGGATCGCCGCGACCGACTACCGCAACGAGATGTCGGTCTCGGACGAGATCCTCAAGCGCAGCGGCGACGCCTACCGCCGCATCCGCAACACCGCGCGCTTCCTGCTCGGCAACCTGCACGGCTTCGAGCCCGACAAGCACCTGCGCCCGCTCGACGACATGGTCGCGCTGGATCGCTGGATCGTGCACCGCGCCTGGGAGCTGCAGCAGAAGATCGCCGATGCCTACGCGCGTTACGACTTCGCCGAAATCGTGCAGGCGCTGTCGAATTTCTGCAGCGTCGACCTGGGTTCGTTGTACCTGGACGTCACCAAGGACCGCCTCTACACCATGGGCGAGGACTCGCGCGGCCGCCGTTCGGCGCAGGGCGCGATGTACCGGATCGCTGAAGCTTTCGTGCGCTGGATCGCGCCGATCCTCGGCTTCACCGCCGATGAGATGTGGTTCCAGCTGCCGGGCAAGCGCGAGGACAACGTGCTGTTCGCCACCTGGTACGACGGACTCGCCCCGCTGGAGAGCGAAGCGGCCCTGTCGGCGCACGATTTCGAACGCCTGCTGGCGCTGCGCGAACAGGTGTCGAAAGTGCTCGAGCCGATGCGCGCCAGCGGCGCGATAGGCGCGGCGCTGCAGGCCGAGATCGCGCTGCGCTGCGGCGTGGCCGACCAGAACGCGCTGGCGCCGATCGTCGACGAACTGCGTTTCCTGCTGATCAGCGGCGACGTATCGGTGATCGCCGACGATACGGCGAAGGATCTGGTGGTCGAGGCGACGGTCACCGAAAAGATCAAGTGCGTGCGCTGCTGGCAGCACCGCGCCGACGTCGGAACCGTGGCCGAGCATCCGCAATTGTGCGTGCGCTGCGTGTCCAACATCGAAGGCCCGGGAGAGGATCGAAAGTGGTTCTGACCTTCCCCCGGTCTCCGCTTTTCGTAGGCGCGGCTTCAGCCGCGAGCTTTTCGAGACCGGGTAAGCCTCGCCAGTTGAAAAGGTTGACCCTCATCCCGGAAAGACAAAGTCGCTGGATTCCCGCCTTCGCGGGAATGACAGCTAAGGACAAAGGCGCTGGATCCCGGCTTTCGCCGGGATGACGAAGAGAGAACAAGTGACGACACCACATCCCAAACCAAACGCCCTGATCTGGTTGCTGACCTCGGTCGCGATCATCGCGCTCGATCAACTGACCAAGCTGTGGGTGCTCACCAGCCTGCCCGAGTACACCGCGATCCCGGTGATCGACGGCTTCTGGAACTGGTACCGCACCTACAACACGGGCGCGGCATTCAGTTTCCTGAGTGACGCCGGCGGCTGGCAGCAGTATTTCTTCGCGACGCTGGCGGTCGTGATCTGCGGCCTGTTGACGTTCTGGCTGACGCGAACGCCGCGCCGCGACTGGAAGACGGCGCTGCCGTTCGCGCTGGTGATCGGCGGGGCCGTGGGCAACGTGATCGACCGCTTGCAGCACGGTCACGTGGTCGATTTCGTGCAGTGGTACTGGCGCGATCATTACTGGCCGGCCTTCAACGTCGCCGATTCCGCCATCGTCGTCGGCGCCATCGGCATCGCCCTGTTCGGCCTGATCGACGGCAGGCACGGCCGGAAAGCGCGATAATCGCCCCATGGATGTCGTCCTCGCCAATCCCCGGGGTTTCTGCGCCGGCGTCGACCGCGCGATCGAGATCGTCAAGCGCGCGCTGGAGACGCTCGGCGCGCCGATCTACGTGCGCCATGAGGTCGTCCACAACCGTTTCGTGGTCGAGGACCTGAAGCACCGCGGCGCGGTGTTCGTCGAAGAACTCGATGAAGTGCCCGACGGCGCCACCGTGATCTTCAGCGCGCATGGCGTATCGCAGGCGGTGCGCATCGAAGCCGCCCGCCGTGGCCTGAAAGTGTTCGACGCGACCTGTCCGCTGGTGACCAAGGTGCACCTGGAAGTCGCACGGCAATGCCGCGCGGGCCGCGACATGGTGCTGATCGGCCATGCCGGCCACCCGGAGGTCGAGGGCACGATGGGGCAATGGAGCGCCGAGGCCGGTAGCGGCCGCATTTACCTGGTCGAGGACCTCGACGACGTCGCCACGCTGGAAGTCGTGCAGCCGGACAATCTTTCCTACACCACCCAGACCACGTTGTCGGTGGACGACACGCGCGGCATCATCGAGGCGCTGCGCGGCCGCTTCCCGGCGATCCAGGGTCCCAAGAACGACGATATCTGCTACGCCACCCAGAACCGCCAGGACGCGGTGCGCGAACTGGCGCAGCATTGCGACCTGGTATTGGTGGTCGGTTCGCCCAACAGCTCCAATTCCAACCGCCTGCGCGAGCTGGCCGAGCGCGAAGGCGTCGAGGCGCACCTGATCGACGGCGCCATCGAGATCGACCCGCACTGGGTGCACGGCCGCCGCCACATCGGCGTGACGGCGGGCGCCTCGGCCCCCGACGTACTGGTGCACGGCGTGCTGGCGCGGCTGCACGAGCTGGGCGCGGGTTCGGTCCGCGAGCTGGACGGCGAGCCGGAGAGCATGGTCTTCGCGCTGCCCAAGGAATTGCGGCTGCGGCTGGTCGATTGACCCTAAAGCCCCGCAAAACCTACAATTCACGCCCCAAGCCGGAATAGCTCAGTTGGTAGAGCGGCGCATTCGTAATGCGTAGGTCGTAGGTTCGATTCCTATTTCCGGCACCAGATCCAGCAAGGAAGGCTCGCGCAGGCGGGCCTTTTTGTTGCGCCCGTCTCGCGGCAGGAGACGCCGAGCCGCTACAGTAGCCGCAGATAATCATCGGGCGAATCCGTGGCCAAGTTGCAGGGAAAAGCGCGCACCGCCTACGTCTGTGCCGAGTGCGGCGCGGAGCACAGCAAATGGCAGGGGCAGTGCGGCGAGTGCGGGGCGTGGAATTCGCTCAGCGAGACGGTGCTTGAGACCGCCGCCGCCGCCGCTTCGCCAGCCGCACGCCGCAGCAGTTGGGCCGGCAAGGTCGACGCGCCCAAGGTCACCGCGCTCAAGGACGTGCGCCACAGCGAAGACGCGCGCGTGTCCACCGGCATCGGCGAGTTCGATCGCGTACTCGGCGGCGGACTGGTCGAGGGTGCGGTGGTGCTGGTCGGTGGCGATCCGGGCATCGGCAAGTCGACGCTGCTGCTGCAGGCGCTGGCGCAGATGGCGCCGACCTTGCCGGGGTTGTATGTGACCGGCGAAGAATCGCTGGGGCAGGTGGCGGGGCGCGCCTCGCGGCTCGGATTGCCGCTGGACGGATTGAACGCGCTGGCCGAGACCGGCGTCGAACGCATCCTCGAGCATGCCAGCCAATGGCAGCCGAAGGTGATCGTCGCCGACTCGATCCAGACTTTGTGGACCGAACAGCTCACCGCCGCACCCGGATCGGTCAGCCAGGTGCGCGAAAGCGCGGCGCGATTGGTCCGCTACGCGAAGGAAACCGGCGCGGCCGTGTTCCTGGTCGGCCACGTCACCAAGGAAGGCGGCATCGCCGGGCCGCGCGTGCTCGAGCATATGGTCGATGCGGTGCTGTATTTCGAAGGCGACAGCGGCAGCCGCTTTCGCGTGCTGCGCGCGTTCAAGAACCGCTTCGGCGCGGTCAACGAATTGGGCGTATTCGCGATGGGCGACAAGGGCCTGCGCGAAGTGCCGAATCCTTCCGCGATATTCCTGTCCGGCGGCAGCGTGCAGCAGTCCGGCAGCTGCGTGATGGTCACGCGCGAAGGCACGCGGCCGCTGCTGGTCGAGGTGCAGGCGCTGGTGGACGCATCGCCGCTTTCCAATCCGCGCCGCGTCGCCGTCGGCCTGGAACAGAACCGCCTGGCGATGCTGCTGGCGGTGCTGCATCGCCACGGCGGCATCGTGGTTTCCGATCAGGACGTGTTCGTCAACGTGGTCGGCGGCATCCGCGTGCAGGAAACCGCCGCCGACCTGCCGGTGCTGCTTGCCGTGCTGTCGTCGCTGCGCGACAGGCCGCTCGCGGACAAGACGATCGCTTTCGGCGAAGTCGGCCTGTCCGGAGAGATCCGTCCGGTGCCCAACGGCGAGGAGCGTCTGAAGGAAGCCGCCACGCACGGTTTCAAGCGCGCGATCGTGGCCAAGGCGAATGCGCCCAAGGCGGGCAGCTACAAAGGTATGGAAGTGGTCGCTGTCGAGCGCCTGGCCGACGCGCTCAGCGCCGTTGGGTAATTGCTTTTCGTAAGAGCGGCTTCAGCCGCGAGCTTTTTTTCATGTCGCCGTTGCGCAGCAGAGCTCGCGGCTGAAACCGCTCTTACAGAAGCATCAATGCCCGCCACCGACCGCCGGTCCGAGCTTCGCCGAGAACGGCGGCTTGGCGACCCAGACGAACAGGATCACCACCAGGAAGATGATGCCCAGCAGGTGGAAGATCTCGTTGAAGCCGATCTGCGCAGCCTGATTCGAGATCATCCGCTCCATCATCGCCGCACCCCGCTGCAGGTCGCCGCCGCCCATCCGCGTGATCGTATCGATGGTTGCGGGGTCGTAGGTCGATATCTTTTCGGTCATGTGCGCATGGTGCACCGCTCCGCGCTCGGCCCAGGCGTACGTGGTCAACGAAGCGGCGAAGCTGCCGCCCAGCGTGCGCATGAACGTCGCCAGTCCGGAGCCAGCCGCGAGCTCGTGCGGCTGCAGGTCCGACAACAGGATCTGCAGCACCGGCATGAAGAACAGCGCCACACCGAAGCCCTGGAACAGCTGCACCAGCGCGATATGCTGGAAATTCACGTCGAGATTGAAGCCGGCGCGGGCGAAACTGGTCAGCGACATCGCGATGAAGGCCAGCGTCGCCAGCCAGCGCAAATCGAACTTGTGCGCGTATTTGCCGACAAAGGGCGTCAGCAACACCGGCAATATGCCGATCGGTGCGGTCGCGAAACCCGCCCATATCGGTGTGAAGCCCAGGTTGCGCTGCAGCCACAGCGGCACCAGGATGCCGACGCTGAAGAACGCGGCGTAGGCGACCACCATCGCCGCGGTGCCGGCGCTGAAATTCCGGTGCCGGAACAGTTTCAGGTCGACGATAGGATCCTTGTCGGTGAGTTCCCAGATCACGAACACCGCCAGCGCGATCGACGACACGATCGCCAGGACCACGATCAGGTTGGAGCGGAACCAGTCCGCGTCGTTGCCCAGGTCGAGCAGGATCTGCAGCGCGCCGACGCCGAGCACCAGCGTGATCAGGCCGACGTAGTCCATCTTCGGCTTCTCCAGCCGCTCCGGGCGGCCGCGCAGCTGGCTGCCGACCACCAGGCTGGCGAAGATGCCGATCGGCACGTTGATGAAGAAGATCCATTCCCAGCTGTAGTTGTCGGTGATCCAGCCGCCGAGGATGGGCCCGGCGATCGGCGCGACCACGGTCACCATCGCCAGCAATGCGATCGCCTGGCCGCGTTTTTGCGGCGGATAGATGGAGATCAGCAGCGCCTGCGTGATCGGATACATCGGGCCCGCGACGAAACCCTGCAGCGCGCGTGCCGCGACCAGCAAACCCATGCTGCTCGCCAGTCCGCACAACAAGGAAGCGATCACGAACAGGAACGTGGCCCAGATGAAAAGTTTGCGTTCGCCGAAATGACGCGTCAGCCAGCCGGTCAGCGGCAGCGCGATGGCGTTGCTGACCGCGAATGAGGTGATCACCCACGTCGCCTGGTTGGCGCTGCCGCCCAGGTTGCCGGAAATGGTCGGCAGCGAGACGTTGGCGATGGTCAGGTCCAGCACCTGCATGAACGACGCCAGCGCGAGGCCGAGCGTGGTCAACGCGAGGTTGGGTGGACGGAACCCGGCCTGCGGCGCCGGCGCGGCGCCGGCAGTGGCGGTTACAGCTGACATGGGTCGATGGTCCGATCAGCGCGTCCGCGGCGTACCGCGGACGTCGATTGTGGAATGCCGAAAGCGCAGCGCATCTGCGCGCATGCTTCGGCGCGGATATCTCAGCCGCGTACCGCCGGCAGGTTGTCGCGGATCACCTTGTCGATCAGCGCTTCGGCATCGGCCAGCTGTTCGGCGTAGGCCAGCGTGGACAGCACCGGCTTGCTCGGTGCCGCTGCCGCCAGCATCGTGCCGTTCTGGTCGCGCAGGCTCACGTTCACGCTCATGCTCAGGCCCAGGCGCAGCGGATGTTCGATCACCTGTTTCGGATCCAGTGCGATTCGCACCGGCACGCGCTGCACGATCTTGATCCAGTTGCCGCTGGCGTTCTGCGCCGGCAGCAGTGCGAACGCGCTGCCGGTACCCAGACCCAGGCTGGCGACCTTGCCCTGGTAGGCGACGTCCTTGCCGTACAGGTCGGAGTGCAGTTCGACCGGCTGGCCGATGCGCATATTGTGCAATTGGGTCTCTTTGAAGTTCGCGTCCACCCAGACCTGCTCCAGCGGCACGATGGCCATCAGCGTCGTACCCGGCTGCACGCGCTGACCCAGCTGCACGCTGCGCTTGGCGACATAACCGGACACCGGCGCGACGATCGCCGCGCGTTGCAGGTTGAGATATGCCTGGCGCAGTTGCCCGGCGGCGGCCTGCACCTGCGGCTGGTTGGCCACGGTGGTCGCATCGACCAGCGCGCGGTTGCGCGACAGGACGCCGCTGGACGAACGCAGGCCGGCTTCCAGCACGGCGAGTTCGTTGCGGGCGTGGGCGAGTTCTTCGGCCGAGACGGCGCCGTCGGCGACCAGGCCTTCGCGGCGTTTCAGGTCGGCGCGGGCGCGCTGCACCGACGCCTGGCGCGCGGCGAGATCGGCCTGGCCGGAATCGACCGCGCTGTACAGGCCACGCACCTGGCGGACCGTGTTGGCGAGGTTGGCGACGGACTGTTCGTAAGCGACCTTGGCGTCGTTCGGATCCAGCTGCACCAGCACCTGGCCGGCGGCGACCTTCATGCCGTCGTCGGCGCCGATGCTGACCACCGTGCCGATCGTCTGCGGCGTGATGCTGACCACGTTGCCTTGCACGTAGGCGTCGTCGGTGTCTTCGTGCCAGCGTGCGACCAGGAAGTAATACGTCACCCATGCGATCGCCGCGATCACCACCACGACCAGCAGGGAGAGCAGTGCCTTGCGGCGCTTGCCGTTCTTGGGCGCGACCGGGGCGGGGGTCGCGGCTTGCGGATTGATTTCGGTAGTCATGGCGTGGGGGCCTTGGAAACTGATTGATTATTGGAAGCGGTTTGAGTGTCCGGCGCGACGAGCACGAGCCCGCCGCCCAGCGCGCGGTCGAGGTCGACCGTGGTGGCGAAACGCTGCGCCTGCAGCGCGGTCACCTGCTGCTCGATCTGCAGCAACGGACGTTGCGCGGACAGCACGTCCAGCTGCGTGCCCAGGCCGGCGCGGTAACGTATGTCGGCGAGCTTCAGCGCGGCTTGCGACGCGTCGCGGGCGCGGATGGACGTTGCGATCTGCTGGTCCAGCGAGCGGGCCGCCTGCACGGCATCGGTGACTTCGCGCAGCGCGCCGACCAGCGTCTGGTTGTAGTTGGCGACGGCCAGGTCGTAATCGGCATCGCTCTTGTCCAGATTGCTGCGCAGGCGGCCGCCATCGAAGATCGGCAGGCTGATCGCCGGGCCGCCGAAGCCCAGCAGCGCATCGCCGCCGAACAAGTCGGACAGCCCGGAGGAGGCGAGCCCGACCAGCGCATTGAGATTGACGCTGGGCTTGAACGCGGCCTTGCTCGCGTCGATGCCGCGGCTCGCGGCTTCCACGCGCCAGCGCGCGGCGACGACGTCGGCACGATGGCCGAGCAGTTCGCTGGGCAGCACCGCGGGCACGGCAGGAGCAGGCGCAGCGAGCAGTTGCGGCGGCGCGATGTCCAGGCCGCGGTCGGGGCCCTTGCCGAGCAATGCCGCGAGCGCGTTGCGCAGCGAGTCGATCTGCTGCTGCGCGGCCTGCGCCTGCTGCTGCGCGGTGGCGATGGTGCTTTCGGCCTGGCGCAGCTGCAGCTGGTTGTCGAGGCCGGCATCGACGCGTTGCCGGCTGAGGTCGGACAGGCGCGACGAACGCTTTTCTTCGTTCTGCGCGACTTCCAGCGCGGCGTACGCCTGCGACAGCGCGACATAGGTGCGTGCGACGTTCGCCGACAAGGTCAGGCGCGCGGCCTGCGCATCGACTTGCGCGGCACGCGCCTGGCCCACGGCGGCTTCGTACTGCGCGCGATGGCCGCCCCAGAGGTCGGGCGCCCATTTGAAATCGAGCATCAGCACGGTGCTGGCCTGCAGGTCGCCGCCGATCGGCGGCGCCACCAGCGTTTCGGGCGCCTGCACGCCGGTGTACTGCGCGCTGGCGCCGAGCGTGGGCTTGCGCGCTGCATCGGCCAGGCCGGCTTGCGCCTGCGCCTGGCGCAGGCGTGCGTCCGCGGCGGCGAGCGATGGGCTGCCTTGCAACGCTTCCTGGATCAAGGCATCGAGTTGCGGATCGCCCAACGCGTGCCACCAGTCCTGCGTGGGGAAGGCGGCATCGCTGAGCGTGTGCGGTCCGAGGCTGCGCGAAATGGCAAGCGAATCGGAATCGGTCAGGCGGCCTTCGGGCGCAAGCCCGTGCGTGCTCGCGCAACCGGCCAGCGCCAATGCGGAAACGAGGAGGGCAACCGCCGGCAAAGCGCGGCGGAAAGTTGAAGTGGTTCTGGGCATGACTCAATCACCCGATAGGGAAAGGTTGTCGCGTACCTGCTCGAGCAGGCGCGTGAGTTGTTCGCGTTCGGCGTCGCTCATGCCGGACATGGCGCGCTCGCGCACTCGCGTCCCGCATTGGTCGACGTCGCGCCAGATGGCGAAGCCGGCTTCGGTGAGGTTGATGTGCAGCGCGCGACGGTCGTCCGGATCGGCGACGCGCGCGATCAGGCCCCTGGCTTCGAGCTTGTCGAGCAGACGGGTCATCGCGCCCGGGTTCAGCTCGGCGGCGCGAGCCAGGTCGGTCACGCTGGCGATGCCGCCGGCGAGCTTCTTGATGGCGATGTACTGGCTAAAGGTCAGGTCGTGGCCGACCTTGGACAGTTCGTCTTCCATCCGGGCCCAGATGCCGTCGCGGACCTGGCGGATGAGCAGGCCGAGCGTGGATCCGCTGCAGGCTGCATTGGCTGGGGTCGTGTTCATGGCGCGGAATATTGGTACTCCGCGCAATATTTGTCAATGCAAATATTGTTTCAGCAATAGAACACCGAGTTTCGAATTACTTTACAGCTAAATCAATGAGTTGAGAGGGTGGCCGCCAGAGCTTTGGCTACTGCATTAGCCTCCTTGCCGCCCAGAGAGAGCTCGATATCCGGTTCGACTCCCCTCTATTTCGTTGCTGCCGTTGTCGAGAAAGCGGGCGCAGTTGGGCATCCAGACGTCCACCGGCACGACTTTCAGCCGGGTCGGGTTGCCACCGTCGACGTAACCGCAGCCCGCCCCGGCGGTGCGCTCGCCCAGCACGGTCGCGACCTTGTTCTGCTGCAGCCAGGCGACGAAGTCCTCAGCGGCCGAACCGGTGCCGCGATCGGCCAGGATGGGATGCGTTCTCGGCGGATCACCGGCTCCGGGAGTGCCGCGGACGATAGCCGACGCTTTCGACCGCATGTCCGCCCAACCGACGAAGCCGGGCCAAATAGCGATAAAACCCGCTTTCGTAGGTGCGAATTCATTCGCACGCTTCTCCCGGGCGAGCGAAAGCGTGCGAATAAATTCGCACCTACCGCGCAGCGGATCACACGCGTTTGAGCAACAGCTCCAGCACGAACTTGCTGCCGAAGAACGCAAGGATCAGCAAGGCCATCGCAGCAAGCGTCCAGCGCACCGCCGTGGCGCCGCGCCAGCCATAGCGCCAGCGGCCGACCAGCAGCGCGCCGAACGCCAGCCACGACAGCACGCTGAGCACGGTCTTGTGCACCAGGTGCTGGGCGAACAGGTTCTCGACGAACAGCACGCCGGTCAGCAGCGTGGCGGTGAGCAGCACGAAGCCGACCGCGATGGTGCGGAACAGCAACGATTCCAGTTCCGTCAGCGGCGGCAACGCGCGCAGCCAGCCGCGGAATTCGCGTCGCCGCAGCGCGCGCTCCTGCACCCACAGCATCAGCGCCAGCAACGCGGCGACCGCCAGCGTGGCGTAGGCGAGCAACGCGCACCAGGCATGCAACTGCAGCCGCCAGTCGAGCGTGTCGCTGTGGACATGCCCGTAGCCAGCGTAAGCCAGCAGCGAAGCCGCAGCGACCGGGAACACCACCACGCCCAAGGCCGCCATGCGGCCGGTGGCGCCGAAGGCCGTGGTCAATCCCGCCATGCCCAGCCCGACCAGCGACAGCGCGGCGAAGAAATGCAGGTCCGCGCCGCCGACCTGGCGCCAGCCGAGCACATGATCGAGCGCATGCAGAACCACCGCGGCCAGCGCAGGCAGCAGCCAGGCGGTCGATGCCTGGCCGTCATCGCGCGCGACCGCACGCACCAGCAGGACGGCGGCGGCCAGGTAGAGCAGGGCGGCGATGAGAACGATTGTCATCGAAGCAGTGTCGCACAAGCCGGTCGGGTAGGGCAGCGGCCCGGTTTTGTAGAGCGGAGCTTGCTCCGCTGGCTTTAGATTTTCGGTCGATGCCGTGAAAAGCGGCGGAGCAAGCTCCGCTCTACAAAGAAAGGCGTGCGGCGCGCCGGCTATAATCGCCTCCCCGTACGACTTTCTGATCGCCCATGTTCGAATCCCTCACCCAACGCCTGTCCGGCACCATCGAACGCCTGCGCGGACGCGGCCGGCTGAGCGAGGAGAACATCCGCGAGGCGACCCGCGAAGTGCGCATCGCGCTGCTGGAAGCCGACGTGGCGCTGCCGGTGGTGCAGGCGCTGATCGAACGCATCAAGGTACGTGCGGTCGGCCAGGAAGTGCTGAAGAGCCTCACCCCCGGCCAGGCGTTGATCAAGGTGGTGCGCGACGAGCTGACCACCGTGATGGGCTCGGCCGCCAGCGACCTCAATCTCAACGTGCCGGCGCCGGCGGTGATCCTGATGGCCGGCCTGCAGGGCGCGGGCAAGACCACCACCGTCGCCAAGCTCGCCAAGCACCTCAAGGAAAAGCGCAAGAAGAAGGTGATGGTGGTCAGCGCCGACGTCTATCGTCCGGCCGCGATCGAGCAGTTGCAGACGCTGGCCAAGCAGGTCGATGTGCTGTTCCACCCGTCCGATGCCGGGCAGAAGCCCGTCGACATCGTCCGCGCCGCTATCGACGATGCCAAAAAATCCTACGTCGACGTGCTGATCGTCGATACCGCCGGCCGCCTCGCCATCGACGAAGCGATGATGGCCGAGATCAAGGCGCTGCATGCCGCAGTGAATCCGGTCGAGACCCTGTTCGTGGTCGACTCGATGACCGGCCAGGACGCCGCGACCACTGCGAAAGCCTTCTCCGAAGCGCTGCCGCTGACCGGCGTGGTGCTGACCAAGACCGACGGCGACGCGCGCGGCGGCGCGGCGCTGAGCGTGCGTTACGTCACCGGCCGTCCGATCAAGTTCATCGGCACCGGCGAGAAGCCCGACGGCCTGGACGTGTTCCATCCCGACCGCGTCGCCAGCCGCATCCTCGACATGGGCGACGTGCTGTCGCTGGTCGAACAGGTCGAACAGCAGGTCGACAAGGACAAGGCGCAGAAACTCGCCGAGAAAGTCGCCAAGGGCAAGAAGTTCGACCTCAACGACATGCGCGACCAGCTCGAGCAGATGCAGAACATGGGCGGCCTGTCCGGGCTGATGGACAAGCTGCCGGGCATGGGCCAGATTCCGGACGCGGTGAAGAACCAGGTGACCGGCAAGGAGATGCCGCGCATGATCGCGATCATCGGTTCGATGACCAAGCGCGAACGCCGCAACCCGCACCTGCTCAACGGCTCGCGCCGCTCGCGCATCGCCAAGGGCTCGGGCACTACGCCAGCCGACGTCAACCGTCTGCTCAAGCAGTACCAGCAGATGGAAAAGATGATGGGCAAGCTGGGCCGCGGCGGTATGAAGGGCATGATGCGCGGCATGCGCGGCATGATGGGCGGCGGCGGGATGCCGTTCCGCTGACGCCGCCGCTCCCATGCGCAGCCGCAGGATCGAACGCCATCGCGGATCACGCGCCGGTTGGTTGCGCGCAGCGGTGTTGGGCGCCAACGACGGCATCGTATCGACCGCCAGCCTGATGGTCGGCGTGGCTGCGGCCAATGCCGATCACCAGCAGGTGATGCTGGCCGGCCTGGCGGGCCTGGTCGGCGGCGCGATGTCGATGGCCGCCGGCGAATATATTTCGGTCAGCTCGCAGGCGGATGTCGAACGTGCCGACCTTGCGCTGGAGCGCAGGGAACTGGAACAGTTTCCGGACGGCGAGCACAAGGAACTGGCGGCGATCTATGTCGCGCGCGGCGTCGATCCGGTGCTCGCCGGGCAGGTCGCCGCGCAGTTGATGGCCAAGGATGCGCTCGCTGCGCATGCCCGCGACGAACTGGGCATCAACGATCGCAGCGCGCCGCGGCCGGTGCAGGCGGCATTGGCTTCGGCCGGCGCCTTCGCGCTCGGTGCGGCCCTGCCGTTGGCGACCGCGTTGATGGCCCCGGCGAGGACCGCGACCGCCGTCACCGCCGTGTCCTTGATCTGTCTGGCAGGCCTCGGCGCACTGGCGGCGCGCGTGGGCGGCGCATCGATGGCGAAGGGCGCCGCACGCGTCACCTTCTGGAGTGCGATGGCAATGGCGTTGACGGCCGCCGTCGGACACTGGTTCGGCGTGTCGGTGGCTTAGACCGATCGCGACGATGAATCCGCAGATTCACGGCCGTGTCGAAGCTTTCCGTGCCCGCTACGGCCTGCGCGTTCCGATCCTGCTCGCGCCGATGGCCGGCGCCTGTCCGCCCGCACTTTCGATCGAGGTCGCCAATGCCGGCGGCATGGGTGCGCTGGGCGCGCTGTTGCATGCGCCCGACGACATCGGCCAGTGGATGGCGCAATACCGCCGCGGCAGCGATGGCCCGGTGCAGATCAATCTGTGGATCCCGGATCCGCCGCCGCATCGCGACGCAGCGGCGGAACTGGCGATGCGCGAATTCCTGGCGCAGTGGGGTCCGGCGGTCGATGCCGCTGCCGGCGATGCGGTGCCGCCCGATTTCGATGCGCAATGCGAAGCGACGCTGGCCGCGCGCCCGCAAGTCGCTTCGTCGATCATGGGCGTGTATCCGCCGGACTTCGTGGCACGGCTGCGTGCCGCCGGCATCGCCTGGTTCGCCTGCGCCACGACCTTGCACGAAGCCCTGGCGGCGCAGGCGGCCGGCGCGGATGCGATCGTCGCGCAGAGCTTCGAGGCCGGTGGCCACCGAGGCGCGTTCCGCGCCGGCAATGCCGAACATCAGGCGGTCGGCCTGTTCGCGCTTCTGCCGCGACTGGTCGACAGGCTCGACGTGCCGGTGATCGCATCCGGCGGCATTTCCGACGGTCGCGGCATCGCCCAGCGCCTGGCGCTGGGCGCAAGCGCGGTGCAGATCGGCACCGGCTTCCTGCGCTGCCCGGAAGCGGAGATCGCGCCGGCCTGGGCCCAGGCACTGGCCGATGCCGAGCCGGAAGACACCTGGCCGACCCGCGCGTTCTCGGGCCGCCTGGGCCGTTCGCTGGCCACGGATTACGTGCGGGCCGCCGCCGGGCCGGACGCGCCGCGCCCGGTGGCGTACCCGGTTCAGCGCGGCCTGACCGCGGCAATGCGCAAACAGGGCGGGCAGGGCGGGGATCTGGCCCGGCTGCAGGCCTGGGCGGGTCAATCGGCCTGGCTGGCGCCGGCCGAGCCGGCCGCCGGTTGCGTGGCCCGCTGGTGGGATCAGGCCCGGGCGCTGCTTTGAGGCGTGGGCGGGGCGGGCGAAACCGGGAGTTTCCTCGGCCGCTTCAATGGCTTACAATTTCCGGCTTACCTCGCCGCTCCCTGGCGACTGGGCAACACAGGAAATACCGTTCATGGTCAAGATCCGTCTCACCCGTGGCGGCGCCAAGAAGCGCCCCTTCTACCACATCATCGTCACCGACCAGCGCGCTGCGCGCGATGGCCGCAACATCGAGCGCGTGGGTTATTTCAACCCGATCGCCGCGGGCAGCGAGAAGCGCGTCGAGCTCGACACCGCGCGCGTGCAGCACTGGATCGGCCAGGGCGCGCAGATGACCGACAAGGTGCGCAACCTGTTCAAGGAAGCGACCAAGGCCCAGGCTTCGGCCTGATCCCCGCGGCCGTGCCACGCGCGGCCGACGCGTCATGAGCGAACACGAGCGCCGCGTCCTGTTGGGCAGGATCGTCGGCGCTTTTGGCGTGCGCGGCGAAATCAAGCTCGACTCCTTCACCGAGCCCAAGGCGGCGATCTTCCGCTACCAGCCCTGGACGCTGCGCGATGTGCAGGGCCGCGAGCGCGCATTCGACGGCGCACGCGGCCGCGACACGCCCAAGGGCGTGGTCGCGACCTTGCCCGAAGTGTCCGACCGCGATACCGCCGAAGCGCTGCGCGGTACCGAAGTCTGGGTCGCGCGCTCGGTGCTGCCGCCGCCGCAACCCGGCGAGTATTACTGGATCGACCTGGAAGGCCTGCGCGTGGTCAACACCGAAGGCGTCGAGTTCGGCCGCGTCTCGCACCTGTTCTCCACCGGCGCCAACGATGTCGTGGTGGTGCAGGGCGATCGCGAGCGCATGATCCCGTTCGCCATGCCCGATTACGTGCAATCGATAGATTTCGACGCGCAGCTGATCACGGTCGACTGGGATGCCGATTTTTAGGTCGTATGTAGGTGCGAATTCATTCGCACGCTTTTGATGTTCAAGCGGCAAAAGAGTGTGCGAATGAATTCGCACCTACCGAGCAAACCGTCGTCAGGATGACTGCCGACAGGACCATTCCATGCGCATCGACATCGTCAGCCTGTTCCCCGAATTCGTAGGCCAGATCGCCGGCCACGGCGTCGTCGGCCGCGCGCAGGAGCGCGGGCTGCTGTCGCTGCACGGCTGGAACCCGCGCGATTACGCCGAGGGCAATTACCGCCGCGTCGACGACCGTCCGTTCGGTGGCGGCCCCGGCATGGTGATGATGATCGACCCGCTGCGCGACTGCCTGGCCGCTGCCCGGCTGGCCGATCCCGCCTTGGCCAAGGTCATCTATCTCAGCCCGCAGGGTGCGCCGCTCACCCAGGCCAAGGTCCGCGAATTGGCCGCCGAGCCGCGCCTCGTCTTGTTGTGCGGCCGCTACGAGGGCGTCGACGAGCGTCTGATCGCGGTCGAAGTCGACGAGGAAATCTCGATCGGCGATTACGTGCTGTCCGGCGGCGAGCTGGCCGCGGCCGTGGTGGTCGATGCGGTTGCCCGCCTGCAGGAAGGCGCGCTCAACGACGCTGAATCCGCCGCCCAGGACAGTTTCGACGCCGACGGCCTGCTCGACTGCCCGCACTACACCCGCCCGGTCGAGCATGAACTGGGCAACGTGCCGGAGGTGCTGATGTCAGGCAACCATGCGCAAATCGCCCGCTGGCGCCGGCAACAGGCGCTGGGCCGGACCTGGCTGCGGCGGCCGGACCTGCTGGACGAGGCCGGGCTGTCGAAAACGGACCGCGAGCTGCTGGAGGCTTTCAAGGCGGAAAACCCCGGCTAACCGCTGGAAGAGGGGGTAAACCCTAGCCACACAAGGAAAAAGGCCGCTATAATGCGCGGCTTCGCTCTACCGCCAGACGCCTGCCCGCAGGCCGATCCGGCATCCACAATAACGACAGAACCCAGATCAAGCAGGCCGCGCCATGAACAAGCCCTCCATCAACACCTTGCTGCAGGAATTCGAAGCCGCCCAGGCGCAGCGCAAGCTGCCCGA
>Ga0193753_10000483_pt1 | contig 39450 bp, 28 predicted proteins | sample H1c2metaG_FD_144925 | JGI IMG/M metagenome (GOLD analysis project Ga0193753, IMG submission 144925) | Soil microbial communities from a riparian zone of the East river system, Colorado, United States - H1c2 | ecosystem: Environmental > Terrestrial > Soil > Riparian zone | place: USA: East...
ATCTCCGCTATGCACGCAATCTGCGAGTCCCGAGCGACAACGACCGTACCGGCATTCTGTACTTCAGCAACCAACCAACCTCCAACCCAAGCCTGCCAGTCACTGGGGGACTCGGTTTTGCAACCTTTGCGCTGGGAGACGTAACTAGTTTCCTGCGCTTCGTCAGCACCTCAACAAACGCGAAGGAATTTCAGAAGCGTTTCTTCTTCTATGGGCAGGACACTTGGAGAGCAACGCAAACGCTCACGGTTAACTACGGGCTTCGGTACGAGTTCTATTTTCCAGAGACGATTAATGCTCCAGGAAACGGCGCATTGCTGGATTTGAATACAGGTTACCTTAACGTTGCCGGAACCGGCGGCATTGCAAGTAATATGAACTGGGGAAGACAGACCAATACGTATAGCCCAAGAATCGGGATCGCCTATCAGTGGCATCCGACGACGGTCATTCGAGCTGGCTACGGCCGCAGCTTCGATATCGGCGTATTTGGATCGATCTTTGGGCACGCCGCAACGCAAAATCTACCCGTACTTTCGAGCCAGCAGGTAACGACCGGCTCTCCTCTAAGTTCGGTCTTCTCACTAGCCCAGGGGCCACCTTCGCCAACGCCTATCTCGGTTCCTTCCAGCGGCCTGCTCCCGAATCCGGGAGCGGCTGTTAACTCGCGCGCTCGGCCCAACGGGCTGCGACTTCCAACTCTCGATGCATGGAATATGAGCGTTCAGGAGGCGTTGACCCCCACACTGTCGTTGACGATCGCATACGTCGGGAATAAGGGCACGCACACACTTGGCGACGGCAGCGGCAATACAACGAATCCAAACGAAGCGGCCATCAGCCTGCCAGCGCAGTACAGCATTACAGGCCAGACGTTGAATTTCGATCCGAGTGGGGGAAACTGCTATCCAGCCGGCGCTAACTGTGTTTCAGGTGGAATCCCAGCTCCCACAGGTGGAATCTCCCCCGGTACCACATTGATTCAAAATAACACGACATCGAACACAACACTCCTGCAACGCTACTATGGCGGCAAGCTTCCAGCGTGTGCGGATTCGGCCTATAGCACTCCCGCTGGCGTGAGCCCAGGTCAGTGCGGCTGGACGAACGGCATTACCTACTACGCCAATAACTTCGACACTCACTATCATTCCCTTCAGGCAACGCTCGCCAAACAGTTCACCCATGGGCTGTCCTTCAACGCCAACTACGCTTGGCAAAAAGCGACGAGTTGGGCAACCGGTTACTCCACTTGGGACAAGGCAGCCGTCAAAGGAAACGACGGCTTCGTTCGCCGACAGCAGATCATCGTTTACGGACTATACGAACTTCCTTTTGGAAGAAACAAGATGATCGGCAGCCATGTCAGTGGTGCAGTCAACCAGATCATCGGAGGATGGCAGCTCAGTCCGGTACTAAATTACTCGAGCGGGTTGCCGTTTACGCTCTCCTTTGGCGGATGCGCCGCGAGCGTACCCAGCGACGCTCCTTGCTATGTCAATGGAAATGCCAGTCAGTTCCATCCTCACGTCACCGGCTTCCCTGGAAACAATCTCAGCTTCTTTGATGCTCAGCCTTTGGGACAAGTCTTTACGGCTACCAGTCTCGGCCAGATTGGAAGTATCGGAAGAAACAGTGTCTTTGGACCACACTTCTTCAATACGGACCTGGCCGTACAGAAGAACTTCCCCATCCGCGAAGCCATGTTCGCTCAGTTCCGGATGGACGCATTCAATCTCTTCAATCACATCAACTACGGCAGTCCCAGTGGTAATATCCAGAGCCCGGGATCGATCAGTACGGGAGCCGGTAAAGATGGCACTGCGAATCCACGTCAGTTGCAGTTCGCGCTGCGCGTTCAATTCTGACGTTCGGGCGTGCTTAGGTTACGGGGGGCTTCGGCTCCCCTTTCTCTTCCAGTACACTCGGGTCAGGATTTACCAATGAATCATCTCCGCGCAGCCCTTGCCTTCTTCGTCTTCTCGGTTCTGACCTTTGTTTCGCCCGCACAATCAATGGACAGCCCAGGCACTGCCGCGACAGGTGCCGCGCAGAATCTTGTACAGCTGCGACAGATGATCGACCGAGGACAAGCAATAGAGGCCCTCAAGCAACTTGACGCACTGGCCGCACAGCATCCTGTGCCTGTTGGCGTGGATAGAGTACGAGGTATAGCTCTCTATTCGGAGAATCGCTTTACGGAAGCTGATGCCGCGTTTGCAAATGCTTTGAAAATGGACTCACACGACGAAGAGGCCACACAGATGCGTGGTCTCACACTCTTCCGGTTAGGCAGGTCGGCGGATGCGATCCCGCTGCTCGAGGCTGCGCATAACCGGACATCGCAGCCGGAGGTTGACCCGAACTACATTTTGGCACTGTGTTACCTCGATACCCGCCGTTATGACGACGCCAGGCACGCCTTCGCCATGCAATACGGCTTCGGACCAGACTCAGCTTCGGCATACCTGCTCGCTGCGCGAATGTTATTGCGCCGGGAATACGTTCCAGTAGCTCAGGAGTTCGCCAGAAAAGCGCTTGAACTCGACCCTCAACTTCCGCTCGCACATGCACTGCTCGGTGAGGTCGCACTCGCAGGTGAACATCTCGATGACGCGATCGCCGAGTTTGAAAAAGAACGAGTTCGAAATCCGCTCTACGGCGGCCTTTATGAACGCTTGGGCGATGCCTATACTCGCGCGGGAAACTATACAGAAGCGCAGGAAACGCTGCAGCAGGCCTTGCTGCTGGAGCCAAACTCCACTGGGCCTTACATCCTGCTGGGTAAAGTACTACTTAAACGGCAGAATTCAGTAGGCGCCGCGATGTATTTGGAACGTGCCGAACGGATGGATCCCGCCAACTATATGACACACAACCTGCTGGGACAGGCGTACCGAGCCTTAGGCAGAGCAGAAGATGCAAGTCGGGAGATGCAAGTAGGTCAAAAGATACAGTCCGCAAGTGAACCAAAGCTCGGGGAGGTTCATTAATTAAAAGGCTGGTGCTGTGGGAGTGTCCGTCACAAGCTACTTTACGCGGCTTATTCCGCGGTGGATGGTAGTTCTTGGAATACTTGCTGCAACAACAGGAGGACTTTCCTCGTTCAGCCTTATCGCGTACCCGACAAACTTTTTCATTCCGATTACCAGATACCTAGGTTGCATCTGGATGCTTTCGGTCGCCGTGACATTGACGAAAAATCGCAAGATAGAGCACGTTGCGTATAGCGACGATTCTCCGTAGATTGCGACCATAGCACCAGCCTGTCTACCTGTTCTTTGCGAGGTCAGTACTGTAGCAGCTGAAGCGATGGGCTGGTGACGTAGGAGTGGGTTTGCGGGCCTGTTGAGACGGGGTACTGCATGGATTTCCTCCGGAGCTGGACCTTGCTTGAGTTGCAGAAGCGTGTCGACCAACTTCTGGCGGTCGTGGAGGATCGACAGCAGCTCCTTCCGGCGGCGGTTTCGGGCTCGAATGGTATTCCCTGTAAGCTGTTTTGAGACGTAATGGCTCTCGCGAAGATGCTTTCGATCGTGTCTGCCTGAAGATGGACGTAGCGCTCAGTGATCGGTAATGCTGCTGTGCCCCGCAATGCGAGCAAGGGCGAATACATCTCCGTGCATAGCCTTTGCTAGTCGCGTGAGAGCAGTATGTCGGAGCACGTAAGACAGGTCTGTGACTCGGGAGCGCTGCTCGTCCCTGGTGTTTCTTATTGGGGCGCATTCGCGGAATACGTCGCCGTGCGCTATGCCGATGTGAACCTGGTTCGCCTGCCCGATTCCATCTCGTTTGTTGACTCCGCAAGCATGGCGTGTCGCTATATGGCCGCGTTTCATGGGGTGATAAACAGGCTGCTGTTCGCGGTGGCGAGTGGGTGGTAGTGCATGGCGCGGGTGGTATGGGTGACGGAAAGGTATATGCAAATCTCACAGACACCAGCGAGGTAATTGAAATCGATGGGAAGACCGCCACAGTCGTACGACGATGGTCCACCGGTCCGTGTAAGCAGCCAGTCGCTGTGGCCATCGGTACTGCCCACGATCGAACACAATCCATCCACGCACTGAGCGACTCAAAGTACAAATTATGGACCAGGAGTTATGCCAATAGAATCAAGCTTCGTAATCATTTCAGGAGGAAGTTGAAGTTTCATGGCATTCAAATTTTCACTAAGATGTTCTATGGAGGAAGTTCCGGGGATCAACATAATATTGGGCGAGCGCTGGAGAAGCCAGGCGAGTGCGACTTGCATCGACGTCGCTCCCAAGTAAGTTGCTGCTTCGTCAAGCACCGACGACTGCAACGGCGTGAAACCTCCCAGCGGAAAGAATGGCACAAATGCGACGCCTCGCTCGGCAAGTTCATCGATAAAGCCGTCATCATGCCGGTGCGCAAGGTTGTACAAATTTTGGATGCATACAATCTCGGTTATCGTCTCGGCTTCCTGGAACTGCCGTGAAGAAACGTTACTGAGGCCGATGCTACGAATGAGGCCCTGACGTTTGAGATCAGCCAGGACTGTCAAGGGCTCTTCGATAGGCGCCTCTGAGGGCCCCATCAATCCGCCAACCCGAAGATTTACGACATCGAGTCTATCGAGTCCAAGATTTCTAAGATTGTCATGAACCGCTTCGAGAAGTTCCTTGGGCGAAAGGGCCACAGGCCACGATTTATCCTCAGCTCTACGAGCACCCACTTTTGTGACGATCACAAGATCATCCTGATAAGGATGAAGCGCCTGCTTGATGATCTGGTTCACGACATGCGGACCGTAAAAGTCGCTAGTGTCGATATGATTGACTCCGAGCAAGACTGCTTCTCGCAAAACAGAGATTGCAGCGTCAACATCGCGCGGCGGTCCCCATACGTGGGGACCGGCAAGTTGCATGGCGCCATAGCCCATTCGGTTTAGGGCCATTGAGGTGCCCGGAAACGTAAAGCTATGTTCGTGATTTCTTTGATTCATTATCGGTCCTTTCTCTGATTGTTGAGCACTTGTATTGATCGTGCCTACTTGTGTTTAGATGAAGAAGCTTCAGATTAGGAGTTCGCATTTGGCTCAACGCTCACAAAGTTTCTTGGAGCCCCGCAAATCGCCAGTTCAAGCTCGCTCGGCTGCAAGCGTGGACGCAATTCTCGAAGCGACTATTCAGGTTTTGCTTACTGTGGGAAAGGAACAACTAACCACGACAAAGGTAGCATTGAGAGCTGGGGTGTCGGTCGGAACCTTGTATCAGTACTTTCCAAACAAGAGCGCGCTCCTGCAGGCCGCCTTGAAGCGTCACCTCAATGAAGTCACCGACGCTATCGAACTCGTCTGCCATGAGCAGATAGGTAAGCCACTTTCGCAAATGGCCACCGCTCTCATCACCGCTTTTCTTCATGCCAAGTTGAGAGATGCGAAGACGAGTGTCGCGCTCTACTCCGTAAGTTCCGATGTGGACGGAGCAAAGATTGTCCAACAGATAGGGAATCGATCCAATAAGGCGATCGTCGGTATGTTGGCGACAACCTGCGAACCGCTCGCGACTGATCCGCAACTCGTAGCTTCGATGCTCCAGGGTGCGATGGTCGGAGTGAGTCGGAGACTGCTTGAGTCCAGCGCTCCGGAAAAACAACTAGAGAGCATGCGGCAGGAACTTGTCTTCCTGGCGTGTGCGTACTTGAAAGCCTGTTCTGAACGGCCATCAGTCCAGGCTTCGGATGCTTTGAGCCGGCATTGATAGATGATGTTACCAATCCGCAACTTCTCGATGGACGGGACCTAATCATTCCATCCAGAGGTTATGCATCAGTGACATAATGTCGCATGAGTAAACGGATGCTGCTAAATATGCATCTCTTCTAATGACTTCGATCGTAAATGAACCGCTGCGCCGCTCGACTGCGGGAAAAGAGAAACATTCGGAAGATATGAAGATTGCTGACGGCCGCAAGCGCGTTCTTATCGAAGAAGTTCAACCGCAGATCGATTGCGGACGCTATCCTGTTAAGCGAATTATTGGTGACGCCGTAACAGTTAAAGCGGCAGTGTTTTGCGACGGACATGATCGCATTTCGGGTAGGATACTCTATCGCCATCGCAGCGAAACGATTTGGCGTTCGCTTCCGCTTGTCCCACTCGGAAACGACTTGTGGAACGCGACTTTTGTCGTAGATAAACTTGGCGATTGGAGCTACACCCTGGAAGCGTGGGTTGATCATGTTGCCAGTTGGACTGCCGATATGCGGAAGCGGATCGTTGCCCAGACATCCTTAAACGTGGTCGAGCAGTCCGCAGCCGCTCAGGATATTTCCCTGGCAATTCGTTCCGGCGCACGCCTCCTGCATGAGGTTGCCCAGCGTGCTAAGGGTTCAGACAGAGAACTGTTGGAAGCGGCGTCAGTTGATCTGCTGAACAGAGCTAACCAAGAGACGCGTCTATACGAATATCCTTTGAGCGACAACGTCGAGAAGGTCGCTATGTTGTATCCCGATTTAGATCTCGGGACGCGATACCAGGAATTGCACCTATGGGTGGACCGGGAACGCGCCCGATATTCAACCTGGTATGAACTTTTCCCGCGCTCCACAGCCGCCCAGTTGGGCCAACATGGTACCTTTACGACGCTCCAAATGTTGTTACCCAGCATCGCAGAAATGGGCTTCGATGTGCTTTACCTTCCACCGATTCATCCCATCGGAACATCATTCAGAAAAGGGAAAAATAACAGCGTAACGTCTACCGAAAACGATCCGGGAAGTCCATGGGCCATCGGTTCAAAAGCGGGTGGGCACAAATCCATACATCCACAGCTCGGCACGCTGCAAGATTTTAGAGCCTTGGTCGCAGCATCCCACAGCTTCGGATTAGAAATTGCCCTCGATATCGCTTTTCAATGTTCACCTGATCATCCGTGGGTGCAAGAGCATCCCGATTGGTTTGTAATTCGCCCGGACGGCTCTATCCAGTATGCTGAAAACCCGCCAAAGAAATATCAGGATATCTATCCGCTAAACTTCGAATCGAGCGACTGGAAAGACCTTTGGGAAGCGTTGCGCGATGTTTTCATTTATTGGATTGAACAGGATATTCGCATCTTCCGCGTCGATAATCCACACACAAAGGCACTGCAGTTTTGGGAGTGGTGCATTGCCGAAATTCACAATGACTATCCTGATGTTATCTTCCTCGCGGAAGCTTTTACGCGTCCTCACATTATGTACTCACTGGCGAAGGCTGGTTTCACCCAGTCCTATACCTATTTCACTTGGCGCACCAAAGCAGCTGAACTAAGACAGTATTTTGAAGAAATATCGAAGGCGCCAGTAGCTGATTTCTTTCGACCCAACCTCTGGCCCAATACCCCTGACATTCTCCATGACGCTCTTCAGACGGGTGGCCGTCCGGCGTTTATGCAACGGTTCATTCTGGCTGCAACACTTGGAGCAAATTATGGCATCTACGGACCGGCTTTCGAGCTCTACGAAAACATACCTGTGAAGGCAGGAAGTGAAGAGTATCTCAACAGCGAAAAATACGAAATCCGTTATTGGGATCGAGCCGCAAACCCCAGCCTAACCCCATTGATTACCAATGTTAATAACATTCGTCTTAATAATCCTGCACTCCAAAAAGATTACTCACTGCATTTCCATTCTGTCGATAATCCAAGCATTCTTTGCTACAGCAAGACGAGCGGGGACAACCGGATTCTCGTGGTCATTAATCTAGATCCGGAACTCGAGCAGTCCGGGTGGACAGAGCTTGATCTTGATAGCCTCGGTATCCATCAAGATGAGAATTTCGAAATAGAAGATTTACTTACAGGTGTCCGCTACAAATGGAATGGTCCCAGAAACTACGTTGCTTTACGTCCCGATGTCATTCCGGCGCACGTGTTTCGTTTACTTGGTAAGTCGGGCATCAGGCCATAGATGGTCACGTATCAATAGAACGATAGATGTTGGCTCTTTCAGCTGAGGTAAGCTAGTGAAAAAAGCAGGTAGTGCCACCGATCCTCTTTGGTATAAGGATGCAATCATCTATGAAATTCACGTTCGCGCATTTATGGATTCGAACGCTGACGGAATAGGTGACTTTCAGGGTCTACTGTCTAAGCTCGATTACTTGCAAGACCTGGGCGTTACGTGTCTTTGGTTACTCCCTTTCTTTCCTTCCCCTCTTCGCGACGACGGATACGACATCGCCAATTATGTAGATGTCAATCCTAGCTATGGCAACCTTAATGATTTCAAGCAGTTCTTAGATGCCGCTCATCTTCGTAACATGCAGGTGATGATTGAGCTTGTCATCAATCACACGAGCGACCAACATCCGTGGTTTCAGGCCGCACGCCGAGCGGCTACCGGCTCACCCGAACGTGACTTTTATGTTTGGTCAGAAACAGATCAATTATTTAAGGACGCACGTATCATCTTTACCGATACAGAAAAGTCCAACTGGACCTGGGACGAAGTCGCACAAGCTTACTACTGGCATAGGTTCTTTTCTCATCAACCTGATCTAAACTTCGATAATCCTTTGGTGATAGAAGAAGTCCTGAAAGCAATGCGCTTCTGGCTGGATATGGGAGTGGATGCGCTTCGAATGGATGCAATTCCTTACCTTGTCGAGCGCGACGGTACCAGTTGCGAGAATCTTCCGGAGACACATGCAGCCATCAAGAAGATAAGAGCCGCGATCGACCACGATTACGAAAATCGTCTGGTCCTTGCTGAGGCTAACCAGTGGCCGACGGATGTTCGTCCCTATTTTGGTGACGGTGACGAATGCCATATGGCCTTTCATTTCCCCCTCATGCCACGTATCTATATGGCACTGCGACAGGAAGACCGCTTACCCATTACAGAAATTATGGCTCAAACTCCGCCCATTCCCGAAGGCTGTCAATGGGGACTATTTCTGCGCAATCACGACGAATTAACCCTCGAAATGGTTACTGCTGACGAACGTGATTACATGTATTTTGCCTATTCGGCTGATCCTCGCATGCGCGTCAATGTGGGAATTAGACGCCGCCTCGCGCCGCTTGTCGATAACAATCGACGTCGTATCGAACTTCTAAATTCGCTTCTCCTCAGCTTCCCAGGTACGCCAATCATCTACTATGGCGATGAAATAGGCATGGGGGACAATATCTACCTTGGTGATCGAAACGGCGTTCGCACTCCGATGCAATGGAACTCTGATCGCAACGCTGGATTCTCTACTGCCGTTCCAGCAAGGCTTTACTTGCCTGTAATCATCGACCCGATCTGGGGATACCAGGCGATCAACGTTGAGGCCCAATTGAGCGATCAGTCGTCGCTGCTCCACTGGACACGAAATATGATCGCTCTGCGGAGACTATTCCATGTGTTCGGCCGCGGTACCCAGGAATTTCTGAATCCGGAAAATAGAAAAATACTTGCTTACGTGCGCCAGTATAACGATGCCTCCAATGGAGGCACCGAAACCGTTCTCTGTGTTGCCAATCTATCTCGATTTTCCCAACCTGTTTCGCTAGACCTTACTAAGTTCGCCGGGATGATCCCGGTAGAGATGTTGGGTTATGTTACTTTTCCTACGATTACTAAGCAACCATATCCACTTACATTGGCCCCTTATTCGTTCTTATGGCTAGAGCTGCAGCCGGCGCCGCAAGCTGTGGAACCAGTGCCCCTTGACAGCGAAGAATCCCACCTTAATGTTATCAGTGCAGGCGTTGAAGGCTTTCTTGTCGGAGACGGCTTGGAGCTTCTCCAGAAACTGCTCATGAGTTATTTGCCCCGTCAGCGTTGGTTCGGTGCAAAGTCGCGAAATATCAATGCGATCGAACTGCTGGACTACGCAGAGCTCTCTCAGAGTAATGCCGCTCTTCTTTTTTTGAAGCTTACATACGATGACGACAGCACAAACGTCTATCAGTTTCCTCTGGGTGTCACGACGGGAGTTGACGCGGAATCAATTCGCGCGTCGGATCCCGCCAGCATCGTTGCTCAGGTCACAACAACGGATGGCCTGGCAATTTTGCATGAGGCTGTTGTGCGAGAAGACGTACGTCATGCACTTCTAAACATGGTTGAAATAAACGGAGAGGTTAGAAGCCAAGCAGGTTGGCTTCGCGGTCGAAAAAGTAATGCTGTTGTCGATCTAAGCAGCAAGGAGGCGCTTTTCACGCGTGTTGCCTCTGCCGAACAATCCAATACCTCTCTCATATATGGCGACAGGTTCATCATGAAACTTTTCCGACGTCTTGAGTCAGGCCAGAATCCTGATACCGAAGTAAGTCGTTTTCTCACCGAAACGGCACACTTCTCGCGTATACCTCGGTTCGTCGGAGATATAACACTTTACGATAAGAATGATGAGCCAACTACGATCGCGATGTTACAGACACTCGTCGAAAACGAAGGGGATGGATGGCAATGGACCCTAGATGAACTTTCTCATTACTATGAGAACGTCGCCACTTTGCCGGCCCCGCATGATCTGGGAGTTAGCCCGACATTTCTTTTGGACAGAGAAGAGTGCGCAGTCCTGGCCCGCGAACACGCCGGCCTTTATCTAGAAGGTGCTTCTTTGCTCGGGCGCCGCACTGCGGAGATGCACTTGGCGCTCGCTACTCCAAATGACGATCCAGCTTTTATTCCGGAGCCTTTTACTGCTGATGATCTTACAGTTGATGTAAGTCATATCGATTCTCAGATCGTCGCAGCGCTAGACAGTTTGAAGAGAGGTATATCTCAACTCTCTGAGGTCACAGCGGATGAAGCTGCGCTCGTCCTCAGCCGTCGCGTACAGATTTTTTCTCGCGCTCATCCCTTTTCTTCGATCAAGTTTACTGAAGTCGGACAGCGCATTCGTATTCACGGAGACTACCATCTCGGCCAGGTGCTCCGCTCGAAGAGCGACTACGTCATCATTGACTTTGAAGGGGAGCCAGCCAGAGATCTTGCATCACGTCGCGCCAAGCAATCTCCACTAAAGGATGTGGCGGGGATGTTACGTTCCTTCAGCTATGCTGCCTATGCTGCGTTGAACGTTTTTGCGCAACGGCGTCCTGATGACGCGAGGAATCTCGAACCTTGGGTCAAACTTTGGCAGAATGCTGTTTCAACAGAATTCCTTTGCAGCTATCGCCATGCCATAGCCGAGGGAAATTCGCGTCTTATTCCCGAGCTTAAACAAGCTCAGCTTTTACTTGATGCCTATCTGCTGCAGAAGGCGCTTTATGAATTGGTCTATGAGCTCAATAATCGACCGACCTGGGTACGAATTCCACTTGCAGGAATTCTGGCCCTCACGGAATAGTTCAAGGAACAGATGACATCATTGCGGAATCTCCTAAGCGACCCTATATGTTGCCTTGCTGGTATTTGTTCTCACACCTTACACCTTTTGAGTAGCAGGGAATCGTCGACCAGAAATAAAGTAATGCGTTTCGATCAAAACCTTCCAAAACTGCTATTATGTCGCGCACATGGAAATGATGGTAGTTTGGTTGCCGCTAGATATCTGTTAGAAACGCGGCGTCGAACGGGGCAGCAGCTAACAGCTCTAGTTCGCGCGCAAGCGGCGGAAAGTTTTAGTCAGGTTCATGGCACTTTTGCGGAGCTTCCACTTGCTCCATGGCCGGCTTGAAGTCCATTGTTAGTTCTTCTTTTTAATTCCTGCAACGAAATCCCATAGACCGCACTAATCTATCAGATTGCGGGAGAAACTCGAAAGGCGATTCACACCGGGCCAGTTCCTGAACGGAGGGTCAGAGTGGAAGAGTCCAAACTTTTTTTTGAAGTCCATGGTACGGTTACGGTCCCACAGGATTGCGATGCGAGCCGCATTGAAATCACCGTATGGTGGCAACACATCCGTCGGCGGCTTCCGTTGGGCACGGCAAATGCCTCCAGCGATGGTTCCTACTCGGTCCGTTACCAGGTTCCCGAAAATGCTCCGCAGCCCTTGCTGATTGTAGTGGAGGCGATCTCCAAAGATCTACCTGCGCCGCTCTTTTCGCCTCTGACGGAAGCCCAGCCAGATCTGCTCGTAAATCTCTCGGCTAACCAGCCCGATAACTCGGAGTGGGCGACGTTAGTGAGTTCTATCGATAAATTTCTGGATGGGCTCAAGCTGACGGACCTAATCGAAAATACGGATCATGAGGACATCACTTTTCTTTCGCGGGAACTGAACAAAAGTACTGAAGACATCATGCGCGTGATCGTCTCGGCGAGGATGGAAGCGGCATTCAATATTCCTGCACCAGCTTTTTACGCGTTTCTGCGCCAGCGCGTGCCTTCCGCTCTGCCTACCCCCTTACTCGATGCAAGTCAGAGTTTCACACTCATTGACGCTCTCGTACATAACATTGGATCGATGATTTTTGCGCTCTCTTCTGATACCGAGCAGCGCACACTTCAATCTGCGGTAACGCAAAACTTGATCGGTCCTCAGTACAGTGACGAAATTACGAAGATCGTCGGCGAGCTACAGGCTCTGCACAGCACCGACTTACTTAATCAGCCTTACTTTATTGGCAAAGCCACACTCTCCCAATTATTGGATGTGGCACAGGTAGCACAGCCGAAACAGCAGGTATTCGCCCAGGCATTGACTACGAATACTTTGTCCATGCGCAATTTCTGGCGGACACTGGGCGACGGTAAGCATGGACTTACAGCGGAAGATGCATCAGCGATCGAGAGGACGCTTTCGATCGGTGCGTTCGTGAAGAATCACGTACCTCTCGTACAAATTCTGCAGCAGAGATTTGCCGCAAACACTTACAAGACACTCCCTGACTTGGCGCGTCTGACCCAGCAGGATTGGATCGATATGGTGAACCAGGTCGGGCCGCCTCCCAGCATAAATGCTGCGGGAACTGCCACTCCTGCCGAGGTGTTCGCGCGCGTGATCTATACCAGGGTTACGCGAGCCTATCCGACAGCAGCACTCTCCAGCCGCGTATCGACAGCGAAATTTATCCCGGAACCTGCACGCGTCCCCTTGCAACAATTTTTTCTGAACAACCCTGCGTTGGAACTGGTAAAGATCAATATCCCCGTCTATCTAGCCGCGCAGGGGGAAAAAGCTTTTACGGGAATAAATCCCGAAGACCGAGCGGTCGTTATTCAACATGCCCGCCAGTTCCAGCGTGTGTTGCGTGTCGCACCTCAAGTGGACGCAGCGGAAACCGTGCTTTCCTTAGGGATTCATTCGGCAGCGCAGATCGCAAACCTGGGGCCGCAACAGTTCTTTCTAAAGGCCACGCAGGCAGGGATAACCAAGCGCGAAGCCAACCGAATCTACCGCGTCGGCGCTCAGCGGTATGCCGCATCTGTTTCGCTGTTCACGCAAATGAATCGCGATGCCGTTGGCGTGTGGCCGGCCGCCTTAGGACAAACCACTGATCTGAACCAGCCGATTCAACAAGCAGTTGAGCGCGACGAATCTCTGGCGACGTTGTTCGGATCACAGGACTACTGCGACATCGACTCGTGCACTTCGGTTTTGAGCCCTGCTGCCTACGTTTGTGATCTGCTGCTATGGCTGCGCAAGCATCCGCAGGGTGCCCAGACGGCGCTTGATGTGTTCGACAGTCGTCGGCCCGACATCCGACACCTTCTGCTCAATTGTCCGAACACAGAAACAGCGCTGCCCTATATCGACCTGGTCAATGAACTGCTGGCCGACGCGATCAGCCCGCCGGTTGATCCCAACTCGACCATCAATCCGATCTGGAAGCAGACCTCGGCGAACAAGACCGCTGCGGAGCTGCGTGCTGCGCCTGAGTATTTCAATCAATCCACATACGTCACTCTCTTCGACGCAAATTATCCGCACACATTGCCTTATAGTGCTGGTTTAGACGAGTTGCGCACGTACCTGCAGCAGTCCAATCTTCCGGTGTGGCAACTGCGACAGTCGCTGCTGCCGTTGAACTCTCCGACCGTGGCACAACAGGTCTCAGTGGCAGCAGAGCGTTTGGGTATGGCTCCTCACGAAGCCGATCTGGTCACGAATACGAATTTCGTTTCTGCCGCTACTGCTTGGAATATCGCCAGTCCAGAAACCGCGATTGCTCCGGTCCCCGCATTCCTGCAAGCCGCCGCCATCACCTATGAATCTCTGATTGAGTTGCTTGAGGTCTCGTGGATTCAGGGCGGCCTGAACATCAGCATTCAGGGAATAAGTGATACGTGTGACACCAGCATCCAGGCGATCTCTCCTTCTCCACTTGATGCCGGCTTTATGGATCGTGCCCATCGCTTCCTTAGGCTGTGGCGCCGCACAGGCTACAAGATGTGGGAGCTGGATCTGTTGTTACAGGCACCAAGCGTCGGAAACGGCTCGCTCGATGCTGCCGCGCTAGTTGCGCTGCAATCGTTCTGGCAGTTGCAGATCACGACCCGTCTGAAAGTGGATCAGCTACTCGCGTTTTATCAAAATCTCGATGTCGTATCTCATCGCGATCCTGATGGCAGCACCACTACGTCGCTCTATGCGCGCCTCTTCCTCAATCCCGCTGTAACATCGGTCGCTCCCGATGCAGACCTGGCTGCCCTGCCAACAGGCGGCGCCATCGCGGACACGAATCTAAGCCATCACCTCGCGGCCATTCAAACGGCCCTTGGAATCTCTGGCAGCGATGCGGTCACACTCTTCGGCCTGACGGACAACCTGCTCACGTTGGCGAATCTCAGTTTCCTCTACCGCGTGAATGCGCTCGCTATTGCGAGCAGGTTTCAAATCTCTGATCTGCTTGTTGTGGCCCAGTTGCTGGACCGCTCAGCAGCCAATGCCACAGCAGCGCTAGCCGCATTGCTGGCCTCAGCAACGACGACACAAGATTTTCTTTTGGCGGCAACGGTTATCCAACAGTCGGGCTTCACGCTCGACGCGCTCACCTACCTGCTTTCGCCGCCGCCGTGGACCACGACCACGCAGATGACCTCGGCGGATATCGTCACGGCGTTAGGAATGGTGCGTCAGGCGATCTTGAATCCTAGCGGAGGTGATGTGAACGGTAGCGTCATAGCCGCAGTCGCGGCGAACGCGCATCGTCCGGCCGATGCGCCGTTAGTAAACGACATCACAGCTCTGATCCTGCAGCAGCTTCAGGTTCCGGGCACGGTCCAGACGCTGCTCGCGGTTCTCACCGACCCTGCATTGATCGCGCAGGCCGGGGGTGTGTACACGCCGATCACCGAAGTTAATTTCCCGAACCAATTTCTCGCCATACAGCTTTTCGACAAAATCGCGCTTGTCGTTCGAAGGCTGCGCTTGGTAGTGGCGGACCTGTCATGGCTGATTGCCAATGCCGGACTCTATGGCGGTCTACAACTCGCGCAATTGCCGGTGTTGAATACGCAAGCAGCTTTAAGCCTCACACCCTTTCTCGTCATGCTCAAGCTCGTTAAACTGGCGCGCCTGTTCACTGCGGCACCTCCTGCCTCGTCAGTCCAAACGCTCTACGACTTGATCACGGGTGTGAACACGGTAACACTTGTCAATGTGGCCGCGGCGCAAGCAGCATTGGTCACAATCACAGGCTGGGACCTTGCGGATGTCGTCGCGTTCACTTCGGCGCTTGGTGCAGTCTTCCCCGGCGACTACGAGACGCCGGCGCTGTATGACTCGTTGCGTACGCTGGAGGCAGTTGCGGCAGCGGCTGGTGCAACCGGCGAGCAGATCGTTGCGTGGGGTGCAATCCCCGCCGACGAGGCGAGCGCTGAAACTCTTGCTGCCGCCGCACTAGGCGCACTGAAAGCCAAGTATCCGAACAATGACAACTGGCTTACCATCGCGCCGACGCTCATGGATCCGATTCGAGAGCGCCGGTCGGCCGCATTACAGGCCTACCTCATTGGCCTGAGAGACGGAGCCGGCCAACTCATCTATGGAGACGTCAATGGTCTCTTCGACCATTTCCTGATTGATATCCAGATGAGCTCCTGTCAGGTAACCACACGCGTGGTTCAGGCGTACATCGCGATCCAGATCTTTGTCGAACGTTGCCTGATGAACTTGGAAGCGCCGGCGGTTGTTGCCGATCTCACCAACGATGACACCTGGAGTCAGTGGCAGTGGATGAAGCGGTACCGCATCTGGGAGGCAAACCGCGAAGTCTTCCTCTTTCCAGAGAACTGGCTGATCGAATCGCAACGAACTAATCGCACTGAGATCTACCAGAAGTTGGAACAGGAGATTCATCAAGGCGACAGCACAAGGGATTATCTCGAAACAGTTGCGCTCAATTACATCGATCGCCTGGATGGCCTCGCTCGCCTGCAGGTCACCGGCACCTGCGAAGACCCGGTGACGGGAGCGATCCATGTGGTTGGACGCAGCTTGGCTGACCCGCCTGTGTTCTATCTACGTTCGCTCATTGATGGTGCGTGGACGGGATGGACGCAGATTCCGATCGATATCAAAGCGCATCAGGTGGTTCCGGCAATCTACCGTAGCCGCATCTGCCTATTTTGGCTCGATGTGAAGATCACCAACGAGCCGCATCAACAACTGCCTGCTGCGCAACAGTCATCGAGTCCACCCAGTCAGGAAGTTTCGAGGTATGCGAGTCTTGGTGTTAATTTCACCATCTTCCGCAATGGAACTTGGGCTCCAGCTCAGACAGCAAAGGGCAAGCTCTTCGACAAGCCGCCTGTCGATTCCAATTCTGTGAGTGACTCGAAGACTGTGGAAGCGTTCTACACGCTTAAGGTCCAGACTCCAGCGCCTACACCAGGTCTGGGCGCCAACCTGTTCGTGGATGTCTTTCGCCTGGGCGATTACAACGTCTGGAATTTTGGCTGGCTTGGAAACCCGTCGGCCAACGTCATTCTGGGTGTCGATGAAACGACTGCGGCTCACCTGGGCCGTGCGGTCTTCGACGGCAGGTTCGGCGACCTCGAATTGCGCAACATGCAGGTTCCCAATCAAAGCATAGATGGAAGTTCTTACTTCGTGGGTACAGCACTGCTTCAGCATGCGCAGGCAACCTATGGTCCCGATGCGCAGGTTTTATTGCCGCTGCCGAATAATCAGGCAGACCCCAATCTTGCGAGCGAACCCGGACTGATTCCAAAGGCTGGCGCGCTTGCTTCTCAAGCAGCAGACCCCAATGGAGGTGGCAATCCGACTCTGCCGCTCAACTTCACTTCAACGGGAGCGCTGCAGCAAAACGTGGGTCCGTTGCTGAATACTGTGCCCCAGCCGTTCCGCGTCGTCGGCCCAACGACGGACTTGAATTTCGATCCCTCGTCATACTTCTTTTTGCAGGACAATCGGCGCTGCTACTACGTCGAGAGCCAGAAATATTATGAGACGGGCAGTACGTGGTCACCCGTGGTTCCCTCGAATCCCGGCAATGTGCCGTTCGAAGTTCGATATTTCTTCCATCGCTTCCATCATGCATTCACGCGGCTCTTCTGGCACCAACTGGGCAGCGGCGGCTTCCCGCTGCTGTATGACCGCAACTTGCAACTCAACCCTGACCAGATTGACCCGAGCGGCTCGGATGTCTTCAGCTTCAAGAACACCTATCAACCGGTGGCGTCGCGGGTCCGCTGGGATCACGATGACGTAACCGGCCAGGATCGGGAATATCTCGATTTCAACTACGACGCCTCGTTCTCGGTATACAACTGGGAACTGTTCTTCCACATCCCGCTGTATACCGCCGAGTTGCTCAGCCAGAACCAACAGTTCGAGGATGCATTGGCGTGGTTCCACTACATCTTCGATCCGACGCGACCGGGTACGGATCCGGCGCCCAAACGCTTCTGGATCCCGAAGCCGCTGTACGACCTGACGAGCGCAGATATACTCTCCCAGCGCATTAACAATCTATTGGTCGAGGTCAACCAGGGCGATCCGAACGCCATCGCTCAGGTCGAAAGCTGGCGCAACGATCCGTTCAATCCGTTCCTCTTGGCAGACCAACGTCCCGTCGCTTACATGAAACGCACAGTGATGTCGTATCTGGATAACCTGATCGCGTGGGCAGACAATCTGTTTGCCACCGAATCTCGCGAAGCGCTGAGCGAGGCAACGTTACTCTATGTCATCGCGGCGGAGATTCTCGGACCGCAGCCTGCCGCCGTCACGCCACCGCAACACGCGGACGAGTCCTACGATCAGCTCGAGCCCAAACTCGATGCCTTCGCAAACGCCATGGTGGATATCGAGAACGTCATAGGCGGCTCAAGCGGAGCCCCTGGCGACGGCGACGGAGCTATGCCGGCGCCACAGACCTTCTACTTCAAGATTCCGCCGAACGATCAACTGTTGGGCTACTGGACAACGGTCGCTGACCGGCTCTTTAAACTGCGGCATTGCCAGAACATCCAGGGACAGGAGCTGCAACTCGCGTTGTTCGATGCGCCAATCGATCCTGGCCTGCTGATCAAAGCGAGCGCCGCCGGAGTGGATATCGGCAGTGTACTCACCGACGTCACTACTGCGCTACCAAACTATCGCTTCACTGCGCTATATCCTCAGGCGCTGGATTTTGTTAACGCGGTTCGTGCATACGGTGCGCTCCTGCTCTCTGCCGTTGAGAAGAGCGATGCTGATCAGCTCGCCGTCCTCACCGCAACGAATCAGCAGCAGCTGTTACTGGCGGCCGACCAGATCTTTGAGTGGCAGATCGAACAGGCGCAAAACGCGATCGAGGTATTGCAGGCAAATCTTGATCTTGGAAACCAGCGCGTATCTTACTATCAGACCCAGCGCGACGGCACTATCAACGCCGCCGAATACACAGCGATGGGCCTCTCTATCGCCTCTCTTACCCTGAACGCGAGTATTGCGCTTATTGAATCTCTGGCTGCGGGCGCACACCTCATTCCATTCTTTACTCTGGGTATCAGCGGATTCGGTGGCACCCCTGAAGCGGATATGAAAGAGGGCGGCCTCAATTTCGGCCACGCCGGTCAGGCAGCCGCAGCCGCGGTAAAGGCCATCGCCGACACGCTGGACAAAGGCGCGAGCCTCTCTACTTCCATTGGAAAATTTCAACACACCAAAGATGACTGGTCAGAAAAGGCCTCGGAGGCGCAAACAGACATCGAACACACCAATCGCCAGATTGCCGGCGCGCAGCTTGCGTTGGAGATCGCGCAGCAAAATCAGATTAACCATCAATTGCAAAATGACCAGCTGCAGAAGCAGCTCGATTTTCTCACCAGCAAATTCACCAACCAGGATCTCTATGACTGGATGGTGGGCAAACTCTCCGACACCTATTTCCAGAGTTACAAGCTCGCCTATCGGCTCTGCAAGCAGGTAGAGAAGTGCTACCGCTTCGAACTCGGAATTCAGGACAGCTCCTTCATTCAGTTCGGTTACTGGGATAGCCTGCACAAGGGTCTTCTGGCGGGCGAAACATTGAATCACGATCTGCGGCGGATGCAGTCGTCATATCTGGACGAGAACAAGCGGCGCTACGAAATTAGCCGTTTCGTCTCCCTCGCAGCAATCGATCCGACGGCGTTGCAAAAGCTTCTGGTCACAGGATCGTGTGATTTCGATCTACAAGAATCACTTTTCGACAACGATTATCCAGGCCATTACAACCGGCACCTGCTCCGCGTAAGCGTAACCGTCGTCTATCCAAGCCCCGGCAAATTCGACAATGTCAAAGCCACTCTGACAATGGTCAACAACAAGGTTCGCGTCTCGACCGATACAGCTGCTGGCTATCCTGAAAGTCCCGTTGGTTCCGACTCCCGATTCCAATATGCCTACGCAGGCATTCCGCAGAAGATCGTTCTCGGCAATGCACAGGATGATCCGGGCCTCTTCCTGACTGCTCTGAATAACAACCTCTCCGATCAGCGGTATCTTCCTTTTGAGAACGCAGGCGCAATCAGTTCCTGGCGTCTGGATATGCCTTCTGCCAACAACGAGATCGATCTCACGGCAGTGGGCGACGTCGTACTGCATCTCTACTACACCGCCGTGGATGGCGGCGATGCTCTTAGAACCGCCGCCGAGACAAATAATCTCTCCAACCTACCGACCTCCGGCATCAAGGTATTCAGTGCCCAAAACGATTTTTCGGCACCGGCAGCAACTGCGACCAATCCGTACCCGATATCGCCCTGGTCAAGCTTCCTCGCTACTCCAGCAGCAGGCGCCGATCAAACCCTGACACTGTCAGTCTCTGCGGCGAAGTTCCCATCCTGGGCGCGCGGCAAGACGATCACCGTCACCGGCATCACCGTGCTGGCCGTCTCGTGGGTTCCTGGCAGCTTTGTTCTGGAGCCGCAGGCACCCCTACCCGGCGCGGACCTTGTAATGGCGCCCGTAACCGGCGCATCGGAGCCGAACCTCTGCGCAGCCACGCTTGTACCACCCCCGAACACGCCACCCGGTTCGTGGACATTTAAGATCCGCAGACAGGCAGCTGCCGACTTCCATTCGCTGGGAAAGAACGATCTCGGCGACATCTTCCTGCTGGTCAATTTTCAGGTGAGTTGAGATGACGATGACATTGCCCCCGCTGGTAGAGCGAACGATCGAGCGACTGGTTCGTGCGTTTGCTCCTGAGCGAATCATTGTCTTTGGCTCGTATGCCAAAGGCATAAACAATGCCCACAGCGATGTCGACCTATTAGTAGTCGCGAATCTGGAAGGCAATCCGGGAATCCATCAACGACGTGCCCGTCAGTTGACTGCCAACTGTTTCCCGCGCGTGGATGTTGTGTTTTGTTCCAGCGAGGAGTTCACCGAAGCGGCAGGTCAGCCTTCGCCATTCCTGCTCTCGATTCTCGACAGCGGAGTTACTGTCTTCAGCCGAGTGCAGTAAGGTTGGATCGTCTACCCTCGGCTGAAGATCCCGTCAACGTCCAACCGGCACCCCATCCAGGCTTCCCAGCCGACCCACCGGATACAGCCCAACTCGATTTGCCGCATACCACGGCGACCGCTCGTAGAAGAAGCTAAGCCGGGCATAAGGATTCCCCGAAAAGGCAGGATCGCCCGCTACCTTCTTTTCAAACTCGGCCTTCAGCTTAGGATCTTTCGCCATCATCTCTCGCGCCAGAGCTTCCAGCACATACGCCTCGCCATACTCCTTCTGCTCGAAGGTCGAGTCGAAGAATCCCCACTGCAGCGCGGAATCAGGCGCCGCCGGCTCCAACCACTCCACCGCAACCTTCGACAGTCGCTGATTCAGCCGCACCACCGCCGACCCAGCCGGAAAGCTCATCCGTTCCTTCACCAGCACGCAGCTCCCAAATTTGCCCGGGTTCCGAAACGCCTCGCCATTGAACGTAGGATGCCGCCCCTCGAACGGCGGATCCTGCCACGTCATCCCGGCGCACCGGTAAGTCTCCACATCGCCCGTCCATGCAGCCGTTGTCCGCTCCATCACTACCTGATGCGCCGTCAGCACATCAATCACCTTCACCCATTGCGCCGGAATAATGTAAGCCGCGGGCAGCGTCGTCTCCGACGTCAACTTGGCGCCCGTCTGAAACGGCAACGAAACATTCCATGGTTCATGCGAATACTCCACCCGCATCGCACCCGAAACCTCGCTCAGCGACCTTCGAAACGCATACCCGCGAAACAAAAACGGCGTCGTCTGTCCACTCCATCCCAACGCCAGCGGATACTTCACATTGCTCAGCGGATGCGCTCCCATCTCCTCGGCCTCTTTATCTGCCGCAGCATTCAGTGCAATCACCTTATCCGCATCGCGATTCAGTAACTCCAGCAGCCCTGCAAGAATCTCGTAATTCCCAGTCACCCGAGTCTTGTAGTCCTTCAGCATATGCAACTCGACCAGCATCCCTGGCCGCCCCTCAAGAATCATGTACCCCGTCGAAAACCGCGGCGGATCGTCATTGAACCCCAATCCCTCCGACGGATCATTGTCATTCACCAGATTGATGTAAGTTGGCGAAGCCAAATGCCCATGTGCATTCACATATTTCTCAAGCGTCGGTGTCGCAACCTCATGCACCCACTTCGCCGTTCCACTCGGAACATTCGGCCCGTCATCAATCGTGAACGTCACGTCGTATTGATAATCCGCGCCATCCGTCACATGGTCATCGACAAAGAAATCCGGCAGCCATCGATGAAACATCGCCATAAACGCCCGTGTCTCCGGCGTATCGGCCTTCAGATAATCGCGGTTCAGATTCAGGTTCGTCCCATTACCGCGCCATCCCATCTCTGCCGGCCCATCCTGATTGATGCGGTTATAAGCGCCCCGCCGCTCATGCCCATCCGCGTTGTACATCGGGATAAACACAAACACCGCACGCTCCAGCAGCCCCGCCTTTGCCTTTGAGATCACCATGTCCCGCAGCAACGCAAGACAAGCATCTTTGCCATCCATCTCACCCGCATGGATCGAGTTCTGCACCAGCACAATCGGCCGCTTCGCCGCATGGATCGCCGCCGGGTCAAAATTCCCATCCCGCGACACCACCACAATATCCAGCTCTCGCCCCTCGCCCGTCTTCCCAAACGGCTCAATCCGAACTTCCCCCGAAGCCGCCCCCTGCACACGTTTCAGGTAAGCCATCGTCTCGTCATAATCCGGAGTCGTTGCATAACAAGTCTTCTCCGCTGGAGTCAGCCACGCCGCATCACCCGTCGGCGCGCAAGCTACAGCTCCACTCGTTCGAGGCTGCAAACTAGCCTGACTCACCGTCTGCCCCAATGCAGCGCATGAGCCACCAACCAGCAACATTCCCACACCAAGACGAAGCAATCCCCGCATAATCACCATCCAGAAAAATCCGCGTGCATCTGTTTGAATCCGCGATCGGTCCAACACTCGTCGAGCCACTACGTCAGATCGTCCGTATCAAACGTAGGCATCTTCCGCCCTAGCGCCGATACATCGCGCGATCCACCCACAAGGCCCTTCACCACCTGATCGATCTCATCCTCGACATCCGCCACCGCAACCATCCGTGCCGGCGGGTCGACCAGTGTGACGCTCTCCAGCAACACCGTCGCATGAGCTACCGCAACATGGTCCTGGTTCAACCCCTCGGGCGTCTTGGCCTTGATTCCGACCTCACCCGGTTTCACTCCCAGCAGTGCGGCTACACTCTCCCTCAGCTCACCGGCAATCGGCACAATCTTCGGCTTCGCCATCACCAGCACGGTATCGATATTGACGATCTTGTACCCTGCTGTCGCCACCTCTTCCAGCGCCGTCTGCAGAAACACACTCGAAGCCGCGCCCTTCCACCGTGGATCGCTAGGCGGAAAGAATGTACCGATATCGCCCGCCGAAACTGCACCCAGCAAAGCATCCGTAATCGCATGCAGCAGCACATCCCCATCCGAGTGGCCAGCCAACCCCTCCGGATGCTCAATCGCCAGCCCGCCAATCACCAACGGCACGCCCGGCTTAAATGCATGCGAGTCAAACCCATATCCAATTCTCATGCCCATTCGTGATTCCTTAGCGCTCCAACCGTCGATTCACGCGGAAGGATGCGGGTCTTTTTCTTGTCGTTCTCCAGTATGAACCGCTTGACCTGTGGCTTGGGGCCAAAGTTTAAAAGCAATCCAGCCTCAAAGCTCGTAGCTCGAAGATAATGCAGAATTTGTCCTTCATGCTCCCGATCAAAAGCCGAAATAGCCTTTAACTCCAGAAGAACGCAATCGTTCACAACGAAATCCGCACGAAAGTTCCCAACAATCTCGCCGCGAAAATGCACCGGAACCGCTACCGGGGAAGCAATTCGAAGCCCAGCCTGTACCAAAGCAATCCTCAGAGCCTCGTGGTAAACACTCTCAAGAAACCCACTGCCGAGCTCGTTAAACCTCAAAAAACACCTCTAAAATCTTTTCCGTAACCCCAGAATGCAGTCCACGAAACACCCCTTCACGCATATCTGGCTTTTCATCCGTCTTTAGCCTTGTATCCGTTCTCATCCGCGCAAATCCGTGGTCGCCCGCCCCAGATAAAACTCCGCCAGCTCAATATCCCCCGGCTGCGTAATCTTGAAGTTCTTCGCCGACCCCGGCACCACAGACACCTCAATCCCCGCCCGTTCCAGCAGACTAGCCTCATCGGTCCCGGCAAACTCATCCGCCTCAGCCTCAACAAAAGCCCGTCGCAGCAAACCAAACAGTGCCCCCTGCGGAGTCTGCGCATGCACAACCCGTTCCCGCGGAATCGTCGCCGTCACAATCGCGCCATCGGCCGTTCGCTCCACCTGCTTGATCGTGTCCACGGCAGGCAGCCCCACTATCGCCGCTCCATGCTGCACGATCGCGTCGATCGTCCGCTCAATCGTCGCCGGATCGATCAGCGGCCGCACCGCATCATGCACCAGCACCACATCGTCGTCGTCGCACTCCAGGGCAGCTAGCGCATTGCCAACCGACTCCTGCCGGTGGTCGCCGCCCTCCACCATATGCACCCGCGCGCCCAGCTTGTACTCCGCTACCTGCGCCTCCACCCGTTCACGCTCCACCCCACGAACCGCGATGCAGACCGCGTCCACCCGAGGCACAGCCAGGAAGGCCCTCACCGAGCGAATCAACACCGGCACGCCGCCGATCTCAAGAAACTGTTTCGGCGCCGTCGTCGACGCACCACCCGCGGCCATCCGCGTTCCTATACCTGCTGCTGGAAGAATGACAAAAACTCGCATAACCACCGGAGTATACAAGACTCGCAACCATCACCTTCGCGTTCAGGTTCAAATTGATGTTTCACCCAGTCGAACCAGCAGCGACACCGGTGTGCGAAAACCCGATCCACCTTTCCACTCCACCGCCTCCACAAGGTTCGCCCATGCAAACCGCTCCAGTAACGGTCGTGTAATGGTAACCGCAGCCATTCGAATCAAGCTGGCACCCACGCACGCGTGAGGCCCTGCGCCCAGGGCAAGCTGTCCCGTTCCACGGCGCATCACGTCAAATCGGTCCGGGTCAGAAAACCTTTCAGGGTCATGGTTTGCGGCAAAGATCCTCAACACAATCCGCTCTCCCTTTCGTATAGCGACGCCATTCAAATCAACGTCCTCTGTCGCTCTCCGAAAAAGAATTCGTGCGGCGCCGGCATAACGCAGCAACTCCTCCATTGCCTGTTCCATCAACTCTGGTTGCTCGTGCAGCAGTCTCCACTCCTTCGAATGCTGCAGCAGCGCGTACCACGCATTCCCCAACAAGCTGGGCATCGTATGCGAAAGAGCGACAAATCCAGAGTCGCGCAGTGGCTCAGGTCCGGAGTGGAAGCATCCCCGCAGTTCGACATTGGCAGCGCTCGCTGTGGTGCGTAGCTCCTGGTCATATGGTTCCGCAGCAGAGGCGGACACTGGCTCCGCAACCCGTCGAAGACGCTCGGCATCTTCCGGATCTACTCCCGTTACCATCGCCGCCAGCGTAAGACACAATGGCCGTGCACATCTGGCAACAAGATCCACCGTCTCGCCTGTGGGCAATCCGTCGACCAACTCCCTGGCCACCGGCGTCATGCGTTCGCGCCACTCCCTCAACTGCGCCTGAGAAAGCACCTCAACGGTCTCCGCCCGCATCTCCAAATTAGCCTTCTCGTTTGGAGGCTCAACTTTCTTCTTGCTATTGGAGCCTGCAGGCCAAAGTCCCGAAGATCGGAACGCCGCCAGCACATCGGCATGCCTGCTCAATACCCATGCCTCCAGGTCCGCGTCGTAATAGGGATCTTCAATCTCGGGTGAAATTCCAGAGTCGAGCCGATCGCTGCTCCAGGCAGGTTTCGAAAGTTCCTCTCGTCTTGCGTGCATCACATCTCCCAAGGGCAGCGGACCCAGAATAATCCCATCAATGCCGCAGGATCATCTCGTTCGAAAGCTCGAACCCATTTCGCTCATATATCGGTTTTCCATACTTCGACGCATGCAGAGAAACCACCTTGATCCCTCGTCTCCGCGTCTCGTCTACAACCGTCCTCAGCAGCGAAACGGCAAGCCCCTGCCCGCGAAACTCCGGATCGACATAAAAGTTCAGCAGATAAGCCCGCACCGCCTCCTCATGCATCCAGTGCGGCGGAAACTCCATCAGCCACATCCCCGCGCCAGCGACCACGCGCCCGCCTTTCGATGTGAGCCACCCAACATACCTGCCGTCTTCCAGCTTCTCCCGCACCCAGGGAACAAACTTCGCGATCATCGCTTCCATCTGCACTTCAGTCGTCTCTACTGAGTCCAGAAACATTCTGCGCCGCTGTTCTCCAATCAACTCCGCATCGGTAGCCATCGCCAATCTTGTCTCGAACATGGAACAAGTATAGGGACTCACACCAGCTAACATGGACTCGATGCCTTCTTCATCGCTCGCCTTCGACCGTTCCAATATCAAACCCGGCGACCGAGTCTGCGTCGCCATCTCCGGCGGTGCAGACTCCGTCGCCCTCCTCCTCACCCTCCACGCCGCCAACACCATCTCCCGCGACTCCCTCGGCGTCGGCCTCAGCGCCGCCCACGTCGACCACGGCATCCGTCCCCGGGAAGAATCCACCGCTGACCAGCAATTTGTCGAAGACCTCTGCACCCGTCTCGACATCCCCCTCCACATCCACCGAGCCAACATTCCCGCCCGCGTCGCCCAAACCGGCGAGACCATCGAAGAAGCTGCCCGCGCCGTCCGCTACGACTTTTTCCACTCCCTCATCGCCTCCGGCCAGGCCGACTCCGTCCTCACCGCCCACACCCTCGACGATCAGGCCGAAACCGTCCTCATGAAATTCCTCCGCGGCGCCTGGACCGAGGGCCTCAGCGCCATCCACCCCCTCGTCAACGTCCCCGGCTCTCGCTCCGGAAAGTCCGGAGTCTCCAGCGAGCCTGTTTGCTGGGATGGAAAGATCCTCCGGCCCTTCCTCAACACCCGCCGCACCGACATCGAAGCCTTCCTCCACCAAGCCAATCAACCCTGGCGCGAAGACTCCACCAACACCGACACCGCCTACACCCGCAACCGCGTCCGTCACGAGCTCCTCCCTCTGCTTCGCGACTACAACCCCAATCTCGACCAGAGTTTAGCCAACCTTGCGGAACTAGCCCGCGAAGAAGAATCTCGCTGGCAAGCCGAACTGTCCCGCCTCCTTCCCCAGCTCATCCTTCCCGGCAAACCCGTCCGCGGCGGAGGCCGTTCCATCAGCACCGCCCCCGGAGAATCCGCCCTGGCCATCGAAATCGACCGCCTCCGCACCCTCGATCCCGCACTTCGCCGCCGCATCCTCCGCGCCGCCGCCCGCCAGCTCGGTTCCCGCCTCAGCTTCGAGGAGACCGCCCGCCTCCTCGCTCTCTGTGGATTTCAGCCCCATCCCACCGTCACCCCTCGCACCGGAGCCGTCCTCCAGCTCTCCAACAACCTCCGCGCCGAGCGTTCTCCTCGCGAAATCCGCCTCTCCCGCCGCCAGAATTGACCCTTCCGCCCTCTATCTCACGCACTTACTCGTTAGTTGCATCAACATTCCCCTTCTTGCCCCCTGAATCGTCAAGGCAAAGAGTAGAATCTTATTACCTGACGGATAGGAGCAGTTACCGTGGTGTTGGACGTCTTTTGATAGCCTTCCCCCGGAACCTTCTCTACTTGTTATCGTCTAAATGATGTGGGGCTTCCAAACGTCTTGGCGTTTTTAGTCCCGGGTCTAACAGTCACCAGTTCGTCCCTGGTTCCTGTCGACCGGAAAATGAGGAAATACGCTTTGAACTCGACCGTCAAACAAATTCTGATTTGGGTCTTCATGATCACGTGCCTGGTCTTCCTTTGGCAGTTCGTCGTCAAAGGCACTGGCGCCGGTCAAGAGAAAAACATCAGCCTCACCCAATTGCTCAACGACGCCGACCAGGGCAAGGTTGCCGAGGTCACCGTCAACGGCGCTGAGGTCACTGGCCACTATCGCGACGATAAGACCCAGTTCCACACCACCATCCCGGCCAACTATCCGGACATGTACAAGACCCTGCGCGAGCATGGCGTCAACATCACCATCAAGGATCAGAACTCAAACGCCTGGCTTGGCTTCCTCATCCAGCTCGCGCCGTTCGCTCTCCTCCTTGGCCTCTGGTTCTTCCTCCTGCGCCAGATGCAGTCCGGCGGCAACAAGGCCATGAGCTTTGGTAAATCCCGCGCCCGCCTCCTCTCCATGCAGCAGAAGAAGATCACCTTCAAGGATGTCGCTGGCGTCGATGAAGCCAAGGAAGAGCTCAAGGAGATCATCGAGTTCCTCCGCGAAGCTCAGAAGTTCCAGCGCCTCGGCGGCCGCATCCCCAAGGGTGTCCTTCTCGTCGGACCTCCGGGTACCGGCAAAACCCTCCTCGCCCGCGCAGTCGCCGGCGAAGCCAACGTACCGTTCTTCTCCATCTCCGGCTCTGACTTCGTCGAGATGTTCGTCGGCGTCGGCGCATCCCGCGTCCGCGACCTCTTCGAGCAGGGCAAGAAGAACGCCCCCTGCATCATCTTCATCGACGAGATCGACGCCGTCGGTCGTCACCGTGGCGCTGGCCTCGGCGGCGGACACGACGAGCGCGAGCAGACCCTCAACCAGCTTCTCGTCGAGATGGACGGCTTCGAGTCCAACGACGGCGTCATCCTCGTCGCCGCGACCAACCGCCCCGACGTCTTGGATCCGGCTTTGCTCCGTCCGGGAAGATTTGATCGTCGCGTCATCGTCGATCGTCCCGATATCCGTGGCCGCGAAGAGGTTCTCAAGGTCCACTCCAGGAAGGTCCCCATGGCCGAAGATGTGAACCTCAACATCCTCGCTCGTGGAACACCGGGCTTCTCCGGTGCCGACCTCGCCAACATGGTCAATGAGGCCGCCCTCACCGCCGCCCGCTACAACCGCAAGGCCGTACACATGTACGACTTTGAAGTAGCCAAGGACAAGGTCATGATGGGTGCCGAGCGCAAGTCAATGCTCCTCACGGACGAAGAGAAGAAGGTCACCGCCTATCACGAGGCAGGTCACACCCTCGTCTCCGCACTCCGCGAGCACTCCGACCCCCTCCACAAGGTCACCATCATCCCCCGAGGCATGGCGCTCGGCGTTACTGTCTACCTTCCCGAGGAAGACCAGCACACCGTCACCAAGGACTATCTCGAAACCCGCCTCGCCACCCTCATGGGCGGTCGCTGCGCCGAGGAAATCTTCCTCAAGCAGATGACCACCGGCGCCGGCAACGACATCGAGCGCTCCACCGAACTCGCCCGCAAGATGGTCTGCGAATTCGGCATGAGCGGCCTTGGGCCAATGACCTTCGGCAAGAAGGAAGAGCAGATCTTCCTCGGACGTGAGATCGCACAGCACCGCGACTTCTCCGACGAGACCGCTCGCCAGATCGACGCCGAGGTTCGCCTCTTCGTGGACGCAGCCTACAAGTCCGCCTACACCATTCTCGACACCAACCAGGACATCATGCACCGCATGGCAGCCGCCCTGCTCGAGCGTGAGACCCTGGACGCGGCCGAGATCAAGCTGATCATCGAAGGCAAGGAACTCCCCACCGCCAAGTCCGCGCTCTCCGGCGTAGACCCAGGCTCGGGCGAAGCCCAGAAGATCCTCAAGCCCGAGGGCGGTCGCAAGCCCGGCTTCGGCGAAGGCCAACCTTCACCCGCATAACTTCCAACCAGCATCACAAAAGAAGAGGCAGCCCGTTAAAGGCTGCCTCTTTCGTTGCCCTAAGAAGGAAAAGCCGAAGCTGTCTTTTCCCTTCTTCATCGCGCGCGATGCGAAACTCCCTTCCCGTTTGAGCCCTTCACCTTACTCGCCCCGTTCTTCCCAATCGCTTCCAGGCCCGGCGAGGTCGTCGCCTTCTGCGCATCGTCCTGCTTTCCACGCTCCTCGCCATCAATTTTCCCGTTGATATCGCGTACAGAGAGCCCGCCGCCGGGTGCATCCAGTTGAGGCTCCACGACGTGCAATCCATAGGAAGACTCCCACGGCCCACGCATGTCAGTATCGCCCTCATCTCCATCACCCGTCGATCCATTGAAATACTCATCCACGATCCCGGGCGTAGGCTGAAGCTGACCAATCGAAAACATCGGCTTCTCCAGACTCTCCAACGCTGCCTGGAACGCCTTCATATGGGTGATCTCCCGCGTCATCAAAAACTGCAGCGTATCAATCGTCCCCGGATCGTCCGTATGGTCGATCAACCGCTCATACACGATCTTCGCTCTCGCCTCGGCTGCAATATTGCTTCGCAAATCGACATCCATCTCGCCGGTGATCTTCAGATACGTCGAAGTCCAGGGATTCCCCATCGAATCGAACAGAGCCACACCGCCTCCACCCGCAATCGTTACCAGCGGATCGGCCTCCGCCGCCTCGCGGTTCGTCTTCAGAGGCTTCAAGTGCATTCGAATCAATGCTCCCACAACCTCAAGATGGCTCAGTTCTTCTGTCCCGATATCGAGCAATAGATCCCTGCGCCCAAGATCGTCGACACAGTTCCAGCCCTGGATCGTATACTGCATCGCCGCGGCAAGCTCTCCGTTCGCTCCTCCAAACTGCTCCAGCAGCATATTCCCGAATCTCACATCGGGCTCTCCGATATTGACGGTGTACATCAGCTTCTTCACATGGTGATACATAAGGCTCTACCTCTGTTCTTGTTCCGATATGCGTGCGGCGTACCCTTTGTTAGATGCCCGTTTGCCCCGCCCAACCTCCAATCCGTTTGGCACGCTCGAAATCATTAAAGGAAATTCGACCGGATTTGTTCGCAGGGCAGAACCGATATCTTGCTGGATGGACAACCCCACATGCAGCGACCCATCCCCAAACGGCCAGCAAAATAATCTCGAATTCCTGCATTATTTTCATCACCCAAAATGCGTCGTCCCAATGTCCATCTTTGCCGCGCATAGCAACACATCCTGACCACAAAAACACCATGTCTAATACCCCTTTTTGTGAAAACCCCCCTGTAAAACTGCATTCCACCACAACAGAATTTTTCCAGACAAAATCCGTCAAATGCGACAATAGAAAACAGCCGCATGCGTCTTCTCACCCTCTCTCTCGTCATCTGCCTCACCGGCTGCGGCTATCATCAGGCTGGCTCCGCTACCCACATTCCAGCCAACGTCCGCACCCTCGCCGTCCCCATCTTCGCCACCAAGGCCCAGGCCTTCTACACCGAGATGCTCTTCACCCAGGCCACCATCCGCGAGCTCAACACCCGCACCAAATACGTCATTCTCAACAACGATACCTCCGACGCCGACGCCACCCTTCGCGGCACCATCCTCTCGCAAACCGTCGCCCCCCTCACCTACGACGCCGCCAGCGGCCAGTCCTCCAGCTATCTCGTCACAATCACTGCCAAAGTCGTCCTCACCGCCCACGACGGCCACACCCTCTACCAAAACAACTCCATCGTCTTTCGCGAGCAGTACCAATCCACCCAGGATCTCAGCGGCTTTATCCAGGAAGATTCCCCCGCCGTCAGCCGCGTCGCAAGAGACTTCGCCCAGGGCCTGGTAAGCGATATGCTGGAGTCGTTCTAATGGCCTCCCTCAAATCCTTCGCCGCCACCGACCGCTTCGTAGCCGAGATCGCCACCCCCGCGACCATCCGTCCGGGCTACGTCCTCATCGGCGACGAGGTCTTCCTCTACGACCGCTGCCGCAAAGCCGTCCTCAGCACCCTCGCACCCGAAGACACCCGCGACTTCTGCCTCCACGATCTCGACCTTACCGAGACCAGCATCTTCGAGATCCTTGACCGCGCCCAGACCCCATCCCTCATGGCGCCCTTCCAGGTCATCTTCGTCCGCAACCTCAAAACCCTTTACAGCCGTGGCAGCAAAAAAGAAGAATTCGCCGCTATCGACGCCTACTTCCGCTCACCCAACCCCTCGGCCCTCATCCTCTTCGTCGCCGACCATCTCCGCATCCCCACCGACCTCCGCAAGATGGACTACCAGGATAAAGAGCGCTACGAGCGCATCCGCGAAACCCTCGGCGACTGGTGCGGCCTCGTCGAGCTCGCTCGCGTCGACGAAAACGATGCCATCAAATGGGTCACCGTCGCCGCCGAATCCCGCAACGTAAAGTTCGATCCCGACGCCGCCCGCGAACTAGTCGACGCCCTCGGCGCCGACATGATGCTCATCGCCAGCGAGTTCGAAAAGCTCCTCCTCTACGTTGAAGGCAAAAATCGCGTCACCCTCGGCGACGTAGAAACCATGGTCCTCGCCGCCAAGCAGCGCAGTCTCTACGAGCTCACCGACGCTATCTCCGCAAAGGACCGCCCACGCGCCCTCCTTCTCCTTCACGGCCTCCTCAACGCCTCCGACGGTGGCGAAGACGCAGCCATCGGCCATCTCTACATGCTCGCCCGTACCTTCCGCCAGATGCTCATCATCTCCGAGAAGAACGTCCGCGATTCCCGAGCCATCTGGCAGGTCTTATGGCAAGGTTTCCGTATGCCTCCCTTCGCCGCCGAAGACCTCATCAAGCAAGCCCGCCGCTACAAATGCCGCCGCGAACTAACCCGAGCCATCCGTCTCGTAGCCCGCGCCGACCTCGAACTCCGCAGCAGCCCCGCCAACAAACTCCTCGTCCTCGAGCGCCTCATCCTGGACCTCTCCACCGAGCCCAAACCCACTACCTACGATCCCGCTCATCAATTTGCCATGGAGCTTTAGAGGAATTCAAAGCCCTTTATCATGTGGCGCTTTTGCGTGGCCAGCACCGCGAAGGGCAGCACTCTCTTTATTGACATCTTATTCATGCAAGGAAGAGCACGACCCGCCTAATTTACCGAACGGCAAGTGGCCCGACGATGTCTTCGATTTGGTAATTGTGCTCACCACAGGGCCGGACAGCAAGCTGTCATCGGCGAGACTTAAAACCAGCAACTCAAGTGCCAGCGACAGCGCCATAACAAGAATCGTTTAGCCACCTGCGATTGCTCCGATGACAAGGAATGGTTCCTTGCCTTGAACGATCGAGTCAGGAAGCGATTCATCGGGAGACATGTGTGACAGATCCTCCTCACAGGCAAAAAAGCGGATGAACGGACGACGAAGCTTCGTGGAGTGATCGCGAATCGTCCCTTCAAGCATAGGATGCTCAGCCTCAAGCGCATCAAGAATAGTTCTCTGAGTTACTGCGCCTGACAGTGAAATCTTCACTTCGCGAGGTATACCGGCGAGCACACACAGATTAGCGGGAAGCTCTACTCGAACGACTGAGTTCATGAAAGCGTCTGCACCTCTACTGAAAGCACCGCGGGAAGATCACGAACAATAGCCTGCCACGTATCGCCAGCATCGGTAGAAGCATAAACCTGACCACCCGTCGTTCCAAAGTAAACGCCGCAGGAATCAAGCGAGTCGACGGCCATGGCATCGCGCAACACATTCACATAACAGTTCTTCTCCGGAAGCCCCTTCGTAAGCGGCTCCCACTCGTCACCACCGGCACGGCTTCGATAGACTCGGAGCTGACCATCGAGCGGAAAATGTTCGGAGTCGCTTTTAATCGGTACAACGTATAGTGTCTCCGGTTCGTGAGCATGAACATCAATCACAAAGCCAAAGTCTGTGGGCAGATTGCCACTGATCTCCCTCCACGATTCGCCGGCATCATCGGTCCGCATGACATCCCAATGTTTCTGCATGAACAGCGTGCCGGGACGGGAAGGGTGCATCGCAATATGGTGCACACAATGTCCTACCTCAGCCGTTGGGTCAGGAATGTACTTAGAGTAGAGACCGCGATTGATCGGCTTCCATGATTGACCCCCGTCATCCGTTCGAAAAGCTCCGGCAGCCGAGATGGCAATGAAGATCCGCTGCGGATTCGTCGGATCCAGCAGAATCGAGTGAAGGCACATGCCACCCGCGCCAGGCTGCCATGCTGGACCCGAGCCGTGTTTGCGAAGTCCTGCCAGCTCTTCCCATGTTCCGCCACCATCTGTGCTTTGGAATAGCGCCGCATCTTCGGCTCCGGCGTAGAGAGTATCCGGACATGTGAGCGAAGGCTCAATGTGCCAGACACGCTTGAACTCCCACGGATGTGGTGTGCCGTCGTACCACTGGTGCGTGCCCGCGACACCGTCGTAGAGAAACTTGTTACCGACAGCGGTCCATGTGGCGCCTCCATCATCGGAACGCTGGACGACTTGTCCGAACCAGCCCGAGGTTTGTGAGGCGTAGATGCGGTTAGCATCAACCGGCGAGCCCTTGAGATGATAGATCTCCCACCCCGCAAAATGAGGCCCAGACACAGACCAGTCTTTGCGTGTTCCATCTGCGGTAAGAAGGAACGCGCCTTTACGCGTACCAACCAGAACTCGTACTCGGCTCATATCTCTTTCCTTTGAAAAATGATTCGCCTTCTCAACTTCATCCTGCTAATGTGTACATCGTCCACAACAAAATAGCAGACGAAATATACACTGTCCACAAGAAGCGATGAGCATCACACGAAAAACTTCACCTCCTGTTCGAAAGACCTTTCGTCACGGAGATTTGCGGCGTGCTCTCTTAGAAGCGGGCATTGAATTGGCCCGTAACGGCGGCCCGAACGCCGTTGTACTTCGGGAGGCGACGCGAAGAGCTGGGGTCGCTCCAAACGCTGCCTATCGACATTTCTCCAGTCACAACGATCTCCTGCAAGCCGTCAGAGCAGCAGCGCTCTCTTCACTCGCCCTCGCCATCGAAGCTGAGATCGCCGGCGTGCGACGAAGCAGACGACCGGCGGTTTCGGCACGGGCAACCCTTCGTGCAGTAGGCACGGGGTATCTCAAATTTGCCCTTACAGAGACCGGCCTCTTCCGCACAGCGTTTTCCGTACCCGATCAAGTAGAGGGCGATGTCGACGTTGCCAAGACCGGTAAGAGCGGCCTCAATCCATTCCAGCTGCTCGGGTCTGCCTTGGACACGATGGTAAAGGCGGGCGTCCTCCCGCCGGAGCGTAGACCAGGCGCGGAGTATCTCGCCTGGGCCGCTGTCCACGGTCTTGCGTTCTTAGTCATTGAAGGGCCGCTGAGCGGAAGCTCCGCCACCGATGTTCAAGCGCTGGCAGAACGGCTTCTACGTATGGTCGAAAATGGACTTTGACTTTGCTGTTGCTCAGTCGAACAAGCCCGACTGGACAGGCATCTCTTCCGGTTCACGAAAATTACTCAAGCCGACGCCCACCAGCCGAAAACGCAGCTTCACATCCATGTTTACTCGCTCCCGCAACGAAAGGGCGATGTCGGTTAGCTCTTCGCACGAAGAGGGCGGAGAAAATGGAGTATAACTTCGCGTAAGAATCTTGAACTCGCTCGTTTTCAGCTTCAGAACAACGGTGCGAGCGATACGCCTCTCTTTGCGCGAAGCCGTCCATGTCTTTTCCGCGAGACGTCGTATCATCGGTTCCGTCTCCATCAAAGGAACATCGCGCTCGAACGTATCTTCAGCCGAGATGGACTGTGTTGGTCTGTCCGCCACCACTTCAGAATTGTCGATGCCTCTCGCAAGTTCATACAGTCGCGAACCATAACGGCCGAATTGCATTTCAAGATTCGATGCATCAAGCCCACGCAAATCCCCAACCGTTTTCACTCCAAGTCTCTCAAGCCGTTCGCCCGTCACTTTGCCCACACCCGGTACGCGTCCCACTGCAAGCGGAGTTAGAAATGCACTCACCTCATCAGGCTGGATCACGAAGAGGCCATCAGGTTTGCGCCAGTCCGAAGCGATCTTCGCGAGGAATTTATTCGGCGCTACGCCAGCCGAAGCTGTCAGTTGCAGCTCATGGCGAATCTGTTCACGAATCGAGCGTGCAACTCGCGTGGCAGTCTCATGCCCCGTTTTATTTTCGGTTACGTCGAGATAGGCCTCATCAAGCGATAGAGGCTCGACCAGGTTAGTGTGCTGAAGGAATATCTCGCGGACGAGGCGCGAAACCGCTCGATAGCGCGTAAAGTCTGGAGGCACGAAGATCGCCTCCGGACACAGGCGTTCCGCACGAACCGCAGGCATGGCCGAACGCACACCAAATTGTCTCGCTTCGTACGATGCCGCGCAGACGACAGAGCGGTTACCTCGCCATGCGACAACAACAGGCTTGCCACGGAGCTGCGGATCATCCCGCTGTTCGACAGAGGCATAGAACGCGTCCATGTCGATATGAACAATTTTGCGGATGGCCATCTCGTGCCAATATTTTATTCCTGATCGTCCAGATTATTCCGAACCGTCACCAGTCCCGGCCACTATGGGGTATTCGCCCGCAGTCGCCTTCTGTCAGATAGCACCGCAACAACCCACACACCACGGCAAGTGCAGCTCCACCAATCATCAAGCCCACACCCGCCGTAAGCATTCCTACAAAGTAGGGCACGAGGAAGATTACAACTCCCGCATACATCAGTATCGTCAGCACCACACGTAACACGCTCTTCGACACGGTCGGCCTCCTGGCGGCCTTCTTGCACAAAATAGTACGCCACAAGCACAGCTTCTTCACGCCAAAAATGTTCAGTCCTGTAAAAACTCTCTCTCGCTCTGCTATCGTGAGGCGGTGAGGCACCTTTTCTCCATCGTCACGCTCCTTGTTCTTACGCCTGCCCTTTTTGCCCAGTCTCCGGAACCTCCCAGCCTCTCCGCCAACGTTGCCCGCCAGGTCGCGAAGGTCCACGCCACCAACAAGTCGTCGCACGCCCCTTACTACCAGCCCACATGGACTTCGCTCTCCCGCTACCAGGCCCCCGACTGGTTCCGCGACGCCAAATTCGGCATCTTCCTCCACTGGGGCGTCTACTCCGTTCCGGCCGTCGCCAACGAGTGGTACTCCCGCAACATGTACGTTCCCGGCGACCCCGCCTTCCAACACCATGTCGCTACCTACGGTCCGCAATCTAAATTCGGCTACAAAGACTTCATCCCCATGTTCCACGCCGAACACTTCAACCCCAGCGGCTGGGTCAGCCTCTTCGCCCGCGCCGGTGCCAAATACATCGTCCCCGTGGCCGAGCACAGCGACGGCTTCCCCATGTACGACTCCGACATGACCACCTGGGACGCCGCCCGCCTCGGCCCGCACCGCGACATCGTCGGCGAACTCGAAGAAGCCACCCGCGCTCGCGGCCTCCACTTCGGCGTCTCCTCCCACCGCGCCGAACACTGGTGGTGGTACGGTCTCGGCCGCACCTTCCCGTCCGACGTCCAGGATCCCGCCAACGCCGGCCTCTACGGCCCCGCCATGCCCATGTCGCTGCCCAAATCCGACGGCACCACCGACACCACCTACCCCGATCCTGAACACCTCGAGCGCTGGCTCCCGCCCAATCAGGCCTACATCGACGACTGGCTAGCCCGCTCCACCGAGCTCGTCGACAAGTACCACCCCGACTTCTTCTACTTCGACTGGTGGATCGGCCAGCCCACCTTCCAGCCCGCGCTCCAGCAGTTCGCCGCCTACTACTACAACACCTACGCCCGCAGAAACGGCAACCATCGCGACAGCCGGAACCTCAACCCCGTCCTCACCTACAAAGAGGAGGACATGCCCGCCAACGTCGCCACCCTCGACATCGAGCGCGGCAAGCTCGACACCGTCCGCCTCCTCCCCTGGCAGACCGACACCTCCATCTCCATCCACTCCTGGGGCTACGTCGAAAACGACGAGTACCGCACCGCCAAATCCCTCATCCACCAACTCATCGATACCGTCAGCAAAAACGGCAATCTCCTCCTCAACGTTGGGCCCAAAGCCGACGGCACCATCCCCGACCAGGCCCGCACCGTCCTTCTTCAAATAGGCGACTGGATGCGAGTCAACGGCGAATCCATCTACAACACCCGTCCCTTCATCGTCTTCGGCGAAGGCCCCACCAAGGCTTCCAGCAACTCAACCGAAAAAGATCACGACATCCAGACCTACACCGCCGACGACATCCGTTACACCATCGCAACGCCCATCGCTGGCCAGCCCACCACTCTTTACGCCACCGTTCTCGGCTGGCCCACCGACGGCAAGCTGATCCTCAAAACCCTCTACACCGCCAACCCTTACCTGACAGCTCCCATCTGCTCCGTCGATCTCCTCGGTTCTCCCCAGCCGCTAACCTACCAGCAGCATCCCTACGGCCTCGCTATCACCTTGCCGGCCACCGCGCCCAACGACATCGCCTTGGCCTTCCGCATTCGTACCTGTCCACCGCCTGCAGCTGCCGCTCCCTCGACTCCATCCAAGCCGCACCACAAAAAGAGACGGCGAGTCCATCACGACGATGATGACGACGACCCCATCTGCTGCAACCACATAGGCTAGAGCAGCCATTGAATTATTTTGAGATTTCCACAGATTTGCTGCATAAAAACCGTCGCTCTAAAAACGACAGTTCACATTCCATCTTTGCCAGCCATTCCACCTCAAGCTGTCCACAAAAACACCACGTCCAACACCCGTTTTCTCCAAAACCCACAGCAAAAACGCCAATCCACCACGCCCAAAAATTACCGCCGCAAAGTGACCACAGGCCCACCCACAGGATGACAAAAAACCTTCCCATGGCTCAGCGCAATCTTCCTCTGCGCCAGCGCCGCCATCTCCGGATCGTGCGTCACCATAACAATCGTATGCCCGTTCCGGTGCAGGTCCTGCAATAACTCCGCTACTATCTTCTGGTTAGCCGCATCCAGATTTCCCGTAGGCTCATCGGCAAGCAAAATCGGCGGATTATTAATCAGCGCCCGCGCAATACAAACCCTCTGCTGCTCCCCACCCGAAAGCTCACTCGGCAGATGCTCCGCCCGCTTCCCCAACCCCACCCGCTCCAGCGCCGCCCGCGCCTCCGTCTCATCCGTCATCGAGTGGAAATACTGCGCCAGCATCACATTCTCCAGCGCCGACAAGTAGGGAATCAGATGAAACTGCTGAAAGATAAACCCAATCTTATCAGCGCGAAACCGGTCCAGTTCCGTGGCCGACATCGTATCCACGCTCACATTATCGATCTTCAATTCACCCGAAGTAGGCCGATCCAGACACCCAATCAGATTGACCAGCGTGCTCTTCCCAGACCCCGAAGGCCCAGTAATAGCAACCCATTCGCCCGCAACAATCGTGAACGCCGCATGGTCCAAAGCCCGCACCACGCCGCCGTGTCCGACATACTCTCGCGTCACACCATGCAGCGAAATCACAGCGCAGTCAGGCCGCGTCTCCAGGTCGATCGGGTTATCCATTACAAACTCTCTCCCCTTCAACTATCTCATTCCCCCTTCAACAGCGCCGCAGGCTGCAAGCCACGCAACACGCGAACGGGAAACACCGACGCCAGCGCCGCAATCAACACATTCAGCAGAAGCACCATCGGCAATACACGCAACCGGGGCAGGGAAGCCGTATGAAAATTCAACTGGCTGATCCCCCACGCCGCAGCCGACCCAACCACAAACCCCGCAACCACGCCCGCCAGCGCCAGCACCACGGCCTCCAGCAAAAACATCCCAAGCAACTGCGCCTGCGATCCACCCAACGCC